>JAEEGL010145810.1_pt1 | contig 13307 bp, 12 predicted proteins | sample 9134231 | NCBI WGS metagenome assembly JAEEGL01 (sample SAMN16246548, study PRJNA631951) | gut metagenome | biome: gut microbiome; feature: rumen; material: fiber-attached | host: Bos | place: Iran: Karaj | collected 2018-10 | reverse complement strand
GTCGGCGACACCGATCTCGTCGAGAAGATCCAGAAGGAAAACTGGTTCGAGTTCGACGTGGTCATCGCTTCTCCCGATATGATGGGCACCATCGGCCGTCTGGGCCGTGTCCTCGGTCCGAAGGGTCTCATGCCGAACCCGAAGGCCGGCACCGTCACCATGGACGTTTCGAAGGCCGTTCAGGAAGCCAAGGCCGGTAAGATCGAATACCGTCTTGACAAGACCAACATCATCCACTGCCCGATCGGCAAGGCCTCCTTCGGCGCGGAAAAGCTGGGCGAAAACTTCAACACCCTGCTCGGCGCGATCATCAAGGCCAAGCCGGCCGCTGCGAAGGGTCAGTACATCAAGAGCTGCGTCCTCGCCTCCACGATGGGCCCCGGCATCAAGGTCAACCCCGGCAGAATCGGCTGATCGGTTCCGCAAAACGAAACAACAAAGGCTGTCACAGAGTGATCTGCGGCAGCCTTTTTCCGTGTTGGGGCCTTTTCTTATTTCACGAGTTTCGCGAGTGCGGCGGCAAACTCTTCCTCCGACATTCTGTGCGGCTGTTCGACCGTGCGGATGCCCATGTCGCGGGCGCGGTCTTCGATGTTGTTCACCGCGGACGGGCCGGGGTACGCCTTGCTCTTCGGATCGAAGTACGAGGTCGCGAGGATCGCGCGGCGGGAGAAATCGCCTCCGAAGCGGTCTGCCACCGCCGCCACCTTGTAAAGCTCGTCCACGCTGACGTCGCCGTTCTTGCAGGAAATGAAGACCGGGGTCACGCCGCGGGTGAGGATGACGTCGATCTCGTTCCGCGTGCCGTTCGACTGGCCGTCCCAGTCGAGGATCACGCCGGTCTCCGCGGAGTCATAGAGCGGACGTCCGTTCTCCACGACGCTCATGGCGGTCTTGAGTGTCATGTATTCCAGCACCGAGCCGGATTTTGTCAGGCACTCCTTCACGATCTTGTTCTTATAGCGGAAGAGGAAGACGCCGCTGTCGCCGAAGGGATCGAGGTGGATGAGTCCCTTGCGGCACAGGCTCTTGAAAAACGACTGATCCAGCTTGTTCTTGCCCTTGCCGAACGCAGTCTCGGGGATCGAATAGAGGCCGTCGCCCGCCGCGTATTTGCTGACGTCGGTCGAGAAGCGGTTGACGGTCGCGTTCCACGCCGCGCAGTCCTCGGTGCAGAGCTCCCAGAGGGCGTCGATGTCCGCGGCCTCCGCGCTGCCGGGCAGGACCCGGTCGTTCCGCGCGGTGATCTTTCCGCCGTGCAGGGTGACGATCTCGTCGACGGACAGGGACAGGGGATTCTCCCCGGTCGAGGAGAAATCCATCTGCTCGCGCGCCACGACGAGCTTGCCGTTTTTCCCGCGCCGCACGAGGAAGAAGGATCCCATGCGCGTGAGCGGCGAACAGCGGAAGGCGAGGAGCCGTCTGCCCTGCCCCGCCCGCGCGCCGAGGATGATCCCGACGGAGAGCAGCAGGGTCTCGTCGCCGCCGGAGATATCGACGATGCAGATCTCGCCCTCCTCGTCGGAGCATTCGTCGAGGATCGCGTCGATCGCGTTCAGGGTGGAATCGAGGTCGTTCTTCGCCGCGCTCCGGCAGGAGAGGTCGGTCCCGATGCCGCGTCCCCGGAGGATCTCCTCGTACACCGGAAGCTGCCGCGTGATGCGCCGCATGTCCGTGCCGAGGTAAACGGTCCGGTCCGGCCGGAGCGCGAGCGTCGCAAGCAGGTTCTCCACCGGGGACCGGTCAAATAACTCAATGAGTGTTGTCATGATTGCTCCTGATGTGTTTGTTTACGGATTCTCCATCCGGTAAGCCGTCTCGAGCGCGACCTCGATCATCTGCGTGAAGGTGGTCTGCCGCTCTTCGGGCCGCGTCTCCTCGCCGGTCAGCAGGTGATCGGAGATGGTGCAGAGCGCAAGCGCGCGTTTTCCCGCTCTCGCCGCGGTCATATAGAGGCCCGCCGCTTCCATTTCCGCCGCGAGGACCCCCATCTTCTTCCAGGACGCGGTCACCTCGGCGCCGCGTTCGGCGTAAAAGAGATCGGTCGAGAAGAGATTCCCGATGTGATAGCGGAATCCGCGCGCCCGGGCGATCTCCACGGCAACGGAGAGCAGCTCCCACGACGCGATCGGCGCGAAGGAGCCGTTCAGCCCGAACTGGGAGGCGAAGGCGGAATCCGTGCAGGCGCCCATCCCGAAGACGATGTCGCGCAGGTGCACATCCTCCTGCATCCCGCCCGCCGAGCCGACGCGGATGATGTTGTCGACGTCGTAGGTGTGATAGAGCTCGTAGGAATAGATCCCGATGGAGGGGATGCCCATGCCGCTCGCCATGACGGACACGGGAACACCGCGGTAGGTGCCGGTGTAGCCCTGGATGCCCCGGACGTTGTTCACGAGGCGCGCGTCTGTGAGAAAGTTCTCGGCGATGAACTGCGAGCGCAGGGGATCGCCGGGCAAGAGGACGGTTTTGGCGAAGTCACCGCGATTGGCGGTATTGTGGGGTGTCGGCATAGAAACCTCCTGTTACTGCTCGCCCGCCTTGACGAGCTTCACGATCCGGGAGGTCCCGAGCCGGTCCGCTCCGAGGGCGAGGAACTTCTCCGCGTCGGCGATCGAGGAGATGCCGCCCGCGGCTTTGATTTTCAAACCATTCTGAACGTGCGCGGCAAAGAGGGCGATATCGTCGAACGTCGCGCCGCCCTTCGAGAATCCGGTCGAGGTCTTGATGTAGTCCGCGCCGGAGTTCGAGACGATCTCGCACATCCTGATCTTCTCCCCGTCCGTGAGGAGGCAGGTCTCGATGATGACTTTGAGGATCTTCCCGGGCGTGACCGCGTCCATCGCTTCCCGCACGCCGCGGATCTCGGCGAGAAGATCGTCATACCGGCGGTCCTTGAGCCAGCCGATGTTGATGACCATGTCGACTTCGTCCGCACCGTTCCGGACGGCGTCCGCCGCTTCGAAAAACTTCGCCTCGCTCGTGGAATACCCGTTCGGGAAGCCGATGACCGTGCAGATCGGGACCCTGCCCGCCGCATACGCCGCCGCTTCCTTCACATAGGACGCCGGGATGCAGACGGAGGCTGTGTGCCAGGCAATCCCGTCGGCGACGATCGCCCGGATCTGTTCCCAGGTCGCGTCCGGGGCGAGCAGCGTGTGGTCGACGTGGGAGAGAATGTCTTTGATTTCCATCTTGACTCCTTTTCCTCGGGATCCGTCCCCGGATTCCCGCCTCAGTTTTCTGTCGGTGATCTTCCTTCGCGCAGCCGATCAGCCCGGTTCTCCCGCTTCCCAGCGTCTTCTGACCTCGTCGAAGACCTCGTCCGGGATATCGATCTGCTCGTGGACGTTGTTCGAAACAAGCATGTCGCCCGCGCTCTCGGGGAACGTGCAGAAGGTATCTCTCCGCCACGCGTCGCGCTCTTCCGGGTTGCGGAGGTTCGGGATCTTGATCGGCTGGTTGCCCATCACGATGGAGCGGTAGCCGAGCGTGCCCGGAATGCACATGTCGACCGCGTCATACACGCCGATCGCGCGTTCGTGCGCCTCCTCGTCCCCGAGGATCGAGCGGATGAAGTAATACGTCGTGAAGAAGTCGCCGCCGCCGTGACCGCTGTTTTCCGTTCCGGCCACGATGGGCGCGGGGGTGTAGACCTTATGCTCGCCGCGGCAGTTTTCGCCGGGCTTCTCGGTGTAGACCGCGATCCGGCCGTCGCCGAGGTCCTGCACGCCGCCGAGGTCGCCGTTGAGCTGATAGTTCGAATGGCGGGTCGACTTGATGTTGAAGTGCAGGGATTTGAGCATGGCGCCGTTGGAAAGCGTGACGATCTCCATGCCGAGGGAGCCGGACGCCGTGCCGAGGTTGCGCATGAAGGGCATGTTCGGCGTCTCGAACGCGGACACCTGCACCGGCCTCAGCCCCGTCATGTAGAGGATCGGGCCGATGGAGTGCGTGCAGTAGAACGTCGAGGGCATGAGGTTGCGCCAGTGGTTGCGCTCGCCGTAGGTGATCTGCGGCCAGATCGAGGAGCAGTCGTGGAGGTACTCGCCCTCCGCGTACATCAGCTCGCCGAGCGCGCCGGAACGGTAGATGTTGCGCATTTCCCAGCGGACCGGCGTGTAGCAGTAGTTCTCCGCGTAGGTGTAGATCTTCCCCGTCTGCTCGACCGTCTCGATGAGCTCCACCGCCTCCGCCATGTTGGCGACGGTGAGGCACTCGGTCATGATGTGCCGGCCGGACTTGAGCAGCCTGATGCCGAATTTCGCGTGCTCATGGGCGTAGTTCGCGCAGACGACCGCGTCCATGTCGTGGTTGTAGAAGTCGTCGAAGCGCTCGTAGTAGGTGATGTCGTACAGGCCGCAGGCCTCCGCCTCTTTCCGGCACGCGTCGAGCAGGGGCTTGTACTTGTCGCACACCGCCACGAGCTCCGCTTCCTTGGAATGCAGGATCTGCCGGATCATCGTCATCCCGCGTCCCGCGCCGAACACACCGATCTTGATCTTTGCCATAGTCAGCCTCCTTGAAGAATGGTCCTTGGTTGGGATCCGGGACACGCGCCCCGGTCAAATCGTTCGCTGTCAGACGAGCGCGAAGCCGCCGTCCGCCGTCCTCCGATAGAGCTTCACGTCGGTGAACTGGCCGTCCGCGTTCCTGCCGTGGTGGGAGACGTAGAAGAATCCGTCCCCGAGCGCGGCGATGCCGGTGTCCCCGCGCGGGAAGCCGATCCCGTTCACGCCGTGTCCGTCGAGCGTCAGCACCTCCCCCGCGGTCTCGGGGAACACCCCGCGGAGCACTTCCCTCCTCGGCGCGATCCGCGCGTCGCAGGCGAACATCGGGGGATTCGGAAAGGCAGGCTTCTTCCCGCGGTAGACGCACATCAGATAGGTCTTCGACGCGGGGTCGTATTCGAGGTTCTGCACGCCGTATTCCGTGTTCCCGGTATAGACGAAGTACTTCGACGCGGGGCCGTCGGGTCCGATGCCGTGCATGTCGTCCTGCGAGAGCGGCTCGGAGCGTTCGTTCAGCTCGCCGAGGTCGTATTTCAGGATCACCTGATAGTCGTTGTCCGCGCGCGCCGTGTCGCCGTAGACGCCGTAGGAGACGAAAAGCCAGCGTTTGGCCGCGGGATCGTCCGCCTCGCCGAAATCCGGTCCGGTCGCGGTGCCGTCGATGCCGGAGCAGCCGTGGCGGTGCTTTTGGACGCTCCCGTCCGCGAGCGTCACCTCGGCGAGGTAATCGTCCGTGACTTCCCGGAGAAACGCGCAGCGCATCGCCTCGGAGGCCGGCATGTCCGCCCGGTCGATCCGGTCGACGTCGAAGATCGCCATGTAGAACCGGTCCGGGATCTCGATCCCGCCGCCGAGCATCTGCACGATCCCCCGGCCGATGGCGTCGTTCTTGTATTCGAGCGAGCCGTAGACCCGCCCGTCGTCCGGGTTGAACGCGATGCATCCGAGATGCCCGCAGAGCCCCGTCACGGAGCCGATGAAGTTGCCCGTCAAATCCGTCTTGACGAAGACGGTCGTGAAGGAGTAGTACATGTACCCCTTTTCGAGATCGGCCGCGATGCCCTGGCAGTGTCCGGCGGCATAGGCCCCGGAGTATACGTTTTTCGGCAGAGAAGCGAAGTCCATCGTCCCCTCACTTCCACAGCGTCACGCCGCCGATACGGTCGTTCAGACGCTGATTGTCATGCCGCTCGAAGCCGTGCGCCGCGAGGAAGGTCTCCGCCTCGTCGAACCAGCAGGTGAGCCGCGCGCGGTAGTGGCAGTCGGAGTTGACGAGGATCCAGCCGCCCGCCGCCCGGATCTCGTCGAGCAGGAAGCCCGCCGGATACGGCACGGTCCTGAGCCCTCGCGCGATGGCGCCGGTGTTGAGCTCGAACACGCGGCAGTGCTTCACGATCTCCCGCACCGCTTCCGTGGCGGCATCCCGGTAGCGGGGATCGTCCTCGGGGCAGGTGGAGTACTTCGTCGGCAGGTCGAGATGCCCGACGATGTCGGTCCGGTTGCGGATGACGTGCTCGGTCAGGCGCATGTAATAGTCCTTCGTGAAGTCGGTGTAGGAGCCGCCGTAGAGCTCCCGCACGAGCGCGAGGTGCTGTTCCTTGCCGGAGTCGATCGGGAACGAGCGCCCGTGACGGACGGCCTCGTGGACCGAGGAGAGGATGAAATCGTAGTCGAGCGCGGGGATGGGACTCTCCGCGTCGAGCTCGATCCCGGCATAGACGTCGATCCTGCCGCGGTATTCGTCCGACAGCGCGCGGATCTCGCGGAACTGTCTGACAGTCCCCGCCTCGGACATGGAATAGTAGGACTCGAACCAGGCGTAGGAGTGGTCAGAGAAGCCGAGGGAGGTGAAGCCGCGGGAGATCGCCTCGTCGATCATCTGGCGGGGCGTGTCGTGTCCGTCGGAATAGCGGGTGTGGGTGTGAAAATTATGATACTGCATGGTGGATTCCTTCGGATGGATGAATTTCAGGCAAGGGCAAGGCGCGCGAGCAGGCCGGGCAGATCGGCGAAGCGGTCGACGGCATAGGTGTACCGCTCCACTCTGCCCCTGCCCCACTTCTCGCCGAACCCGTACCGGCAGTAGAGGAAGGGGATCCCGGCTCCGCGGGCGCCCTCGGCATCGCTGACGGTATCGCCGACGTAGGCGGGGGAGGCCAGACCGCTGCGTTCGATCACGGCGCGGATGTTCGCGGCTTTCCCCTGCCCGGTACGGCCGGAGGATTCGTGATCCTCAAAGCGGTCCCACAGGCGGTGCGCCGTGAGGAAGGCCTCGACGTAGCCGTCCTGCGCGTTCGAGACGACGAAGAGGCGCAGCCCCGCATTCCGGAGGCGGTCGAGCGTTTCCGGGACGTCCGGGTAGAGCGTCCCGCCGCGGACGGGCAGCCATTCGTTCTCGAGGGCGCAGCTCTCGTTCATGAGTGCGAAGGCCTCCTCGAACGGCAGGTCCGGGAAGAAGATCCCGGCAAGCTCCTCGTTGGTCAGGCCCATATAGCGGCAGATGGCGTCATGATCGAGCGGCATGGCGGGCTTCACGTCCGGATGGCGGCTCAGGACCTCGCGCCAGGTTTCGGCGGTGACGGCGGAGGCGTCCCAGAGGGTGCCGTCGAGGTCAAAGATCAGGCTGTCAAAGCGCGGCATGAAAACCTCCCGGTGCGCGGTGCGGTGCATCTTTCCTACATTATACCGCACGGAGTATGCAGGGTCAAGACGCGGGGGCGAAAATTCACGAAAAAGTTGCGGGGAGGGGGAGAAGGGGGAAAGAAAAGCCGCCCGGGAGGCGAGCGGCTGAAAACGGATTTGCGGAATCGGCGTAAGCAGATACGCCGTTCAGACGATCAAGAGGTATTCCCCCATCTTGCGAAAGCCGCAGGACAGGGCCGTCCGGTACGATGCGAGATTCGACTTCACGCAGCTGTAACAGTAAACGGTGCCGGGCCGGGCGCAGAACGCATTCAGAAGGCGTTTCGCATATCCCTGTCCCCGATAGGTACGCTTGACGAAGATGTTGATCGGCGTGATCCCGGTCATCGGGGAACGACGCCCCTCGACGAATCCGCAGAGGATCCCGTCCCGAAAGATCCCGAGAGGCGAGCCGGCGGCGGTCGGCGGATCCTCGGACCAGACAAGGGCTTCCTTGGCGATGCGCCGCCCGATGTCCGTGTCTTCGGGATCCGGCGCGCGTCGTTTTTCGTGACCGGCGTCATCTCCCCCTCATCTCCCCCTCATCTCCTCCTCGATCTCCTCGATCATGCGGGGGACCTTCGCGCCGAGGTTTTCGCAGCCGTCCGGCGTGACGAGGCAGTTGTCCTCCACGCGGAAGCCGATGCCCCACTCCTCGCAGTAGACGCCGACGTCGACGCAGAACACCATACCCGGCGCGACCGTCTCCGGCCGGATCACGATGTCGTGCGTGTCGAAGCCGACATGGTGCGAGCCGCCGTGCCACATGAGCTTTCCGATATTCTCAAAGCTGTCCACGAGGCCGTAGTCATGCAGATACCCGTAGCAGAACCGCTTGGCCTCGCGGTCGACCTCCTCCATCGGATAACCGGGCCGGATGAGGCCGAAGAGATGTTCGGACGTCGCGTAGATCGCCTCGTAGATCTTTCGCTGGCGGTCGGTGAACTTCCCGTTCAGGGGGAAGCCGCGGGAGATGTCGCAGCCGACGAAGTCATAGCACGCGCCGACGTCGCAGAGGACCATGTCCCCGTCGTGCGCGGTCCCCTGATAGGCATAGTAATGGATGCAGAAATTGTTTTCTCCGGCGGAGATGATCGACGGGAAACCGGGCTCGAGGCAGCCGTTCTTCACGAGCGCGTTGTCGTAGAGCATCTTGATCTCGTATTCCTTCATGCCGTCGCGCACGCCGTGCATCATCGCGCGGATGCCCTCTCCGTTGATGCGGACCGCTTCGCGCATGGCGGCGATCTCGCAGTCGGCCTTGATCGTGCGCAGTCCGGCGAGGATCGGGCGGCTGTTCTTCACCGCGATGCCGGGCTGCTCCGCACGCATCCGCTCGGCGAACCGGTGCGCTTCGGTCCAGTCGCGGACGTCCCGGGTCTCGTCGATGTCGAGCCAGACGGTATCCACGCGGCCGAGCGCGGCTTTGAGGGCCGGCTCGAAGTCGGCGGTATAGGCGATGTCATCGATCCCGGATATCGTCTGCGCTTCGTCGGCCTTGGTGCGGCGTCCGGTCCAGCGCTCTTTGAGGAGATCGGCCGGGAGCAGGAAGAGCGTTTCGGAAGCCGTCCCGTTTTCCTTCTCCACGGCGAGGATGAGACCCGCGTCGCGCGCGATCCCGGTGAGGTAGACGAAGTTGCGGTCGGCGAAGAAGGGGTAATCCTCGTCCGCGCGTTTCCGGGGCGCGAATCCGGAGAAGAAGAGGGCGAGCGAGCCGTCCGGGAGCGCGTCGGCCAGGCGGCGGCGGTTGTTCTGATAGAAGGAGGGTGTCATATTGTTTCCTTTCGCTGTGCTGTCATGTTATCGGAGGAATTCTCCCACCGCGTTGCCGATCTTCTCGGCCATGCGGAAGAATCCGAGGTCGTTCGGATGGCATCCGTCGACCGTGCAGGAGTCGGCGAACGGCCCGTCGAAGAGATGCGCGCCGTCGACGAAACGCACGTTCCGGTCGCCGCCGGCGAGGGCATATTCGTATGTGTCGAGGATGATCCGGCGGCGCCGCTCGTCCTCCGTGCCGGGGTGGAAATCGGGCTTCGAGACAAAGACGATCGGGGTGTCCGGGTGCGCGGCGCGGTAGATCTCGTAGAGCGGTCTGTGCGTCTTTTCGAGGTGATCCGCACTCGGGGCGTTGTGGTCGTAGTCGCAGACGAACACGGAGGCGTCCAGCGACGCGAGATAGCGGCAGATCTCCTCCTCGCCCTTCGCGTTTCCGGAGAAGCCGAGGTTGACGAAATCCGCGTCGAAGCGGCGGGAGATCATCGCCTGATAGGCGTTGCCGGGCCGGGACGCGCACCCGCCCTGGGTGATGGACGAGCCGTAATACACGACGGGGACGGGATGGGTATAGTCCTCTGCCGGTTCGATATGGGCATCCGCGTGAAGGCCGATCATCACGTCCTCGACGGGATCGTAGAGCGGCATATTGAGCGTATAGGTATGCCACTTCCCGTCGGTCGCGCACCAGCTCTCGTAGCCGTGCTTCCGGTTGCCGGGCATGAGGGAGCCGCGGTAGGCATAGTCCCTCCCGTCATTCCGGTAGACGTCGAAGCCGGACTGTCCGAGCATGGTGATGTGGGGCATGGTGGCGTTGTCCGGCATGACGGCGCGCATGGCGATCCACGGCGAGTCCGTGCGGAACCGGATGCGGCCGCCCGCCGTGTGATTATTGAGCCACATGACGCCTTCGGACACGGACGCGGCGATCTCATAGGGCATGCGGAGGAAGGGGCTTCCCTTTTCCGTGACCGCCAGCCCGTGGATGCGGAACGGTTCTTCCTTGACGTCGAGCCAGACGATGGGGGAGAGTCCCGTCGCGCTCTCGACGGCCAGATTTTTGTCGATGTCGCTGATCTTCATGGTGAAAGCCTCCCGAAGGTTGTTTTTCGACTTCATCATAGCACACCGGCGGAGAAAATGCAACAGTTTTTTCCGTTTTCCTCTTGCATGACGCGGGCGTTTGTGCTATAATGTTCCCGATCAAATATGCGGTTTCGCATGGTGCGGAGCCGTCAGCAAAAGCCGCGGGAAAGAGGGCGGACAGAATCCAGCGTCCCAAGAGAGTGCCGGTCACGGGCTGCAAGCCGGCACGGCGCCGTGTCCCGCCGTTTCGCTTTCTCCGTTCTCCTTCACGGGAGGGCAGGCCGCCGGGGTGAACCGAGTAGTCCCGGACGCGCGGGACCCGTTACGTCCCTGCCGATCGGCACGAGTGCCGTGTGTTTTTGCACGGAATCCGGGTGGTACCGCGGTGAAAGCCGTCCCTGATGCTGCGATTTTTCGCACCGGCAGGGATTTTTTATTGTCCCCCGCGCACATGGTTTCCCGCCGCCGGAACCGCCGGACCCCCGAACCATCGAAACCATCGAAAGGAATATTCGACACATGAGAGAGACCCTTGAAAGAATCAGGAAAGAGGCGATGGAAGCGCTCGCCTCTCCGTCGGCGGAGCTGGAAGAACTCCGCATCCGGTATCTCGGCAAGAAGGGCGAGCTGACCGCCGTGCTCCGCGGCATGGGCAAGCTGTCTGCCGAGGAGCGTCCCGTCATCGGGCAGCTGGCGAACGACGTGCGCGCCGAGATCGAAAAGAAGATCGACGAGCTTGCGTCCGCGGCGAAGGGCAAGGCGATGGAAGCGAAGCTCGCCGCCGAAAAGCTCGATGTGACCGTCCCGGGAGATCCGGTTCGCGCCGGACACTTCCACCCGCTCGCACTCGTACAGCGTCAGCTCGAGGACATCTTCCTCGGGATGGGCTATTCCATCGTGGACGGCCCCGAGGTGGAGTACGACTACTACAACTTCCAGGCCCTGAACATCCCGCCGGATCATCCCGCGCGCGACACGCAGGACACGTTCTATATCACCGACAACATTCTCCTCCGCTCCCAGACCTCCCCGGTACAGGCGCGCGTGATGGAGAAGACGCAGCCGCCGATCAAGATCATCTCTCCCGGCCGCGTCTACCGTTCCGACGCCGTGGACGCCACCCATTCCCCGCTCTTCCACCAGCTCGAAGGGCTTGTGATCGACCGGGGCATCACGATGGGCGATCTCAAGGGCGCGCTCGAGATGTTCGCGAAGCGCATGTTCGGCGAGCAGACCAAGATCCGCTTCCGTCCGCATCACTTCCCCTTCACGGAGCCGTCCGCCGAGGTCGACGTCTCCTGCTTCGTCTGCGGCGGCACGGGCTGCCGTCTCTGCAAGGGGGAGGGCTGGATCGAGATCCTCGGCGCGGGCATGGTCCATCCGAACGTGCTCCGCAACTGCGGCATCGATCCCGAAGCCTACTCCGGCTTTGCGTTCGGTCTCGGCATCGAGCGCATTGCGCTGCTCAAATATCACATCGACGACATGCGTCTTCTCTACGAGAACGATATCCGCTTCCTGAACCAATTCTAACCGCCGGGCGGTGCCCGGAGACAAGAGACGGCCTCCACCGGGTAGTACCCGGGGACACATGGCGGCCTCCACCTTCGGCAGGGCCGCCGGGCGGTATCCGGGGACACATGGCGGCCGGGCGGTGCCCGGGGACAAGAGACGGCCTCCACCTTCGCCGCGATGCGGCTCGGCAGGGCCGTTCACCAATATTGAATGGTAGGCCCGCTCGAAGGCTTCATTCGCGGCAGGGCCGCCGGGCAATTCATTCCACACGGAGGAAACAAGATGTTTGTTATCGGCATCGCGGGCGGCACCTGCTCCGGCAAGAGCACTCTCGCGGACAAGCTCGCTTCCTATTACGGCGACCGCGCGAAGGTGATGCACATGGACGCGTATTTCCGGAAGCCGTCCATCACGACCGTCGCCCCCATCACGGGCAAGACCTACGTCGAGCACAATCACCCGGACGCGCTCTATCTCGACCGCCTCTATGCGGATTTCGACGCGGCGATCGCGGAAGGAAAGGAAGACGTTCTCATCATGGAAGGGCTCTTTGCCCTCTATCTCGAACCGATCCGCTCGAAGTGCGATCTGAAGCTCTATGTCGATCTCGACAGCGACGAGCGGCTCGTGCGGCGCATCCGGCGCTTCACCTCCTTCGGACAGACGTTCGACGAGGTGACGGACCGCTACATCGACACGGTGCGCTTCCGCCACAACGAACTGATCGAACCCACCCGCTGGTACGCGGACATGGTGGTGAACGGCAACGCGGGGCAGACCTCCGTCGACATCCTCACCGCCTATATCGACAGCCGGCTCAGCTGAGTTTCCGGCACACGAAAGAAAGGGACTGTACAGCGTATGAATCTCTCTATGAAATGGCTGGCGGACTACACGGACGTCAGCGATATCACCATCAAGGAATACTGCGACCGCATGACCATGTCCGGCTCGAAGGTCGAGGGCTATGAAGAGCTCGGAGCCGACATCTCCGGCGTGATCTGCGGAAAGATTCTGAAAATCGACCGGCATCCGAACGCCGAGCGCCTTGTGATCTGTCAGGTGGACGTCGGCGCGGCGGAACCGATCCAGGTCATCACGGCGGCGACGAACGTCTTTGAAGGCGCGCTCGTTCCCGTGGCCGTCGACGGCGCGCATCTTCCGGGCGACGTGAAGATCAAGCGCGGCAAGCTTCGCGGCGAGGTATCCGAGGGCATGTTCTGCTCCATCGCGGAGCTCGGGCTGAGCTTACACGACATGCCGGGCGCCGTGGAAGACGGGATCCTGATCCTCGGGGACGTCGGGCTCGGCGATATCCCGCTCGGTGCGGACATGGTGAAGGAGCTCGGCCTGCGCGACATCGTGGTCGAATTCGAGATCACCTCCAACCGTCCGGACTGTCTCTCCGTCCTCGGGCTGGCCCGCGAGACCGCCGTCACCTTCGGCCGTCCGCTCGATCTGCCTCCGATCAAGAAGCCCGCTCCCTGCCCGGACGGCGACTCCATCGAAAACTATCTCTCCGTGGACGTTGCGAACTCCGAAAAGTGCTATCGCTACTCCGCGAGAGTCGTCAAGAACGTGAAGATCGGACCCTCTCCGCTGTGGCTCCGCATGAAGCTCCGGGCTTCCGGCGTCCGTCCGATCAACAACATCGTCGACATCACGAACTTCGTCATGCTCGAATACGGCCAGCCGATGCACGCCTTCGACTACCGCTGCCTCGACGGCTCGAAGATCGTG
>JAEEGL016678936.1_pt1 | contig 13308 bp, 9 predicted proteins | sample 9134231 | NCBI WGS metagenome assembly JAEEGL01 (sample SAMN16246548, study PRJNA631951) | gut metagenome | biome: gut microbiome; feature: rumen; material: fiber-attached | host: Bos | place: Iran: Karaj | collected 2018-10 | reverse complement strand
AGGATACGGCAGCCTGATGCTCCTACGGGATGTCCTAAAGCGATGGCACCGCCGTTGGGGTTAAGCTGTTTGTCAACATCAATGCCGAGATCCTTACCTACTGCAACTGACTGAGCAGCGAAAGCCTCGTTTGCCTCGATGATATCGAAATCCTCGATCTTGTAGCCGGTCTTTTCCATAACCTTCTTAGTAGCTGCAACAGGTCCGATACCCATAACCTCGGGACGAACACCTGCAAGAGCTCCGGCAACAAAGGTAGCCATGGGCTTAACGCCAAGCTCCTTAGCCTTTTCCTCGCTCATAACAACGATTGCTGCTGCACCGTCATTGATACCTGAAGCATTACCTGCAGTAACGAAGCCATCCTTATTGATAGGACGCATGCCTGCAAGCTTCTCAAGTGTAACTGTAGGACGAGGTCCCTCATCCTTATTAAATACAACAGTTTCCTTTTTAACCTTAACCTCAACGGGAACGATCTCGTCGTCAAAAGCGCCGCTCTCCTGAGCCTTAGCGCACTTCTGCTGGCTCTTGAATGCGAACTCATCAAGCTCCTCACGTGTAAGACCCCACTCGTTGCAGATATTGTCAGCTGTCTGGATCATATGATAATCATTGAAAGCATCCCACAAAGCGTCCTTGACCATGGTATCTACAAGTGCGCCCTGGCTTGCTGAAGGCCATGTCATACGATATCCGTAACGGCCCTGAGGGATAGCATAAGGAGCCATGGACATATTCTCCATACCACCGGCTACCACAATATCAGCGTCCCCTGCCATGATCATCTGTGCAGCCTGGTTAACGCAGTTAAGACCGGAACCGCAAACTACATTGGAAGTAACGGCGGGAACCTCTACGGGAAGGCCTGCCTTTATTGTAGCCTGACGTGCTACATTCTGTCCCTGGCCTGCCTGAATAACGCATCCCATGTAAACATGGTCAACCATCTCCGGCGCAACCCCCGCGCGGTTGAGTGCCTCCTTGATAACGATGGCACCAAGATCAGCTACCGGAATAGTGGAAAGTGATCCCCCCATAGTACCGATGGCTGTACGACATGCGCCTGCTAAAACTACTTTCTTACTCATGCTTCCTCTCCTTTTCAACTTGTTTACAGTGACTTTTCTATTCATGGATTATGGATGATTGTTATTTTTTTAACAAAGAACCATAAAAAAAATAGACATACCGATACGAAAGCGGTACCAAAGGGCCCGCTTAAAATATCAATGCTTCCGCACTTATAACTACCTAAGACACTGCCTGTGATTTTGACTCCTAACCGAAGTTAGGTGGGTTACCGCACATCGCCATCAATCATCCATCGGGGGAAATCCCCTCCCGTGAAACGGTGACCAAGGCCCGAAATCTGACGAAAAATATAGGAGTCCCGTTTAAAGTAATTGTAGGTTCAAAATACAACAGGGCTTAAGGTATCTCAGGTGCTTTATATGATACAACATTTCGGGGTAATTCTCAATAAAAAAATAAAGAAAAACTGAGGGTTCCGCTTTGAGTTTCCTTATGCGGTCGGGGCTGACCTTAAGCAGGCCGCCGAGTGGAAAAACACTCGGCTACGCGTATCTTAAGGCTCAGCCCCTCGGTAATGTAATTAATCTGCCGCTACGCGAACAATAAGGCTCAATTCCCCCTCGGCAATCTAATTATTTTAGGTTATAATGAGCATTATGTTTGAACGAATCATGAAACTAATAGACGCATATGTATCTGCCGGGTGTCCGTGCATATTTCACATGGTTACGGGATACTACTGCCCCGGGTGCGGAGGAACGAGGGCTGTTATGGCTCTGCTGCAGGGGCATCCCATCCAGTCTTTTGTATACCATCCGCTGGTACTGTATTCTGTAGGGGCGTGTGTATTTTTATTGTTAAAAAAATTACGGTCGCCCGGGGAGGATCCCGAGCGACCGGTAATAAATGTTCTTATTGTGGCTCTCATTATTGTGATCGCCAACTTCACTATTAAAAATATACTTCTGTATTATGGCATCGATCTTTTGATCTGATCTAACCCTCAGTTTCTTCTCCACTAAGTGTGAAGAAGTTGATCTCGTCATTAAGCTGAATGGCAAGGTTCTTAAGATCCGAAGCTGCATCTCCGATAACCTCGAATGTGGCATTGAGCTCTTCCATTGAAGCATTGGTCTGCTGGGTGGAAGCTGCATTCTCCTGGGATACTGCTGACAGATCCGAGATGATCGCATTGAGCCTCTCCTTGCTCTCGTTAAGAAGAAGGATCTTTTCATGGATCATGCGAGCTGCATCATCAACACTGTGTACGTTCTCAACCATGCCGTCCATATCACTCTTGGTGGAGCCAAGCTGCTCGTTCTGGGCATTAAGGCCCTCGTTGAGCTTGTCGATGATCTCGACGCTCTTCGCTGACTCTGCCACCAGATTGTCTACTATCTGACGGATGGAAACAGCTGCATCACCTGACTGATCTGCAAGGGATCCGATCTCTGTAGCAACAACTGCGAATCCCTTTCCTGCCTCACCTGCACGGGCTGCCTCGATTGAAGCGTTAAGAGCCAGCAGGTTGGTCTGTCCGGAAATATCATTGATAACATTGGATGCATCGGCGATCTCCTTAACCGCGTCGTTGGTGGCACGGATCTGAGCATCGATCTGCTTCATAGCCTCCATGACAGCCTCGTTCTGTCCAAGAGCCTTATCAAGGGCTGCAACTGTACGGTTGCTGGCCTCCATCATCTCTGTAGCTGCATTGGAAAGCTCATCAACTGACATTGTGATACCGTCGATATTCTCTCCCATCTCGCCTGTATTGCTGGCGGAATCCTGAACGCTTTCTGCCTGGCTGACTGCGCCCTTGCTGATGTCGTCGATAGCCTCGGTAACCTGGCTGGAAGCTGCGTTGGCCTGCTCAGCGGAACCGGAAAGCTCATTACCGCTCCTGGTAACCTCGCCTGAAAGACTAAGGGTGGTGGATATGACATCCTTGAGCCTGTCTCTTAATTCTATGAGCTCCTCTGCGATAGTCCCAAGCTCATCCTTACGATCAAGGGTCTTCTGGTCGAACTTGAAGGAAAGATTACCCTTTGCAAGCTGCTGCAATCCCGTAACGATATCCTGGATAGACTCGGTAGATTTTTTTAGGATCATTATACCCAATACCAGTATGATCAGGACGCCTACAACAGCCATTGCCACCATAGCTCCGATAACCCTGTTGATATGTGCCGTAACCGGCGCTTCCTTTTTGCCGGTAAATGCCATACCAACCACGCTGCCGTCGGAATTTTTAAGAGGAAGATAATACACGTAATAAGGCTGACCAGCGATCATAACACCCTCGCCATGGTACTCCTGGCCCTGGTTTAAAACTACCTCTATGATCTTTTCGCCTGCATCGGTACCCTCCATAGAATTTCCGTTCTCATCGGTAACTGTAGTGATCCGTCTGGTGGGTCCGTAGAAGATGGTATACTCCAAATCATTGGCTGCCTCCAGATCCTCCATCTGTTCAAGATACTCATCATGAACAGGCTGGCCACCCTTTGTCAGGCCATTTTCCTCATCAAAGGCCCAGTCACCATCCCACTCATAGGAGAACTGGCTCGCCATCTGATAAGCCGCTGTGTGAAGTTCCTCCTCATAGGACTGAACATAAGCATCCTTGATGTTTTTGACGCCTACTGCCACCAGTATGACCGTAAGGACTACGGTCGCCACAATGGCAACAATAATGATACTGCCTACAAGTTTTCTGTTTCTTTTGATACCGTTTTCCATGGCTACCTCCTGATCGTTGATATCTTTTGTTTCCAACTTATAGCAAATCGGTTCTGATCCGTTTGCTAAATGTTCCTTAATTATATTGAAGGAGACCTGTCAGCCGGTTATAAACCTTTCCGCCAGGTCTCCAAAAGACTACATATGTTTTTTGACCCAGTCATAAATATAAGCGTATACATCCCTGCGATCCATCTCATTAAGGATCTCATGACGGTCACCGGGGAAAAGATGCATCTCCACATCCTTTATGCCTGCTGCCTTGTATTTATTGTAAGCCTCGGTAACTCCGGCGCCCAAACTTCCCACAGGGTCCTGCTCTCCCGATACGAAAAGGATGGGAAGGTCCTTGTCAATCTTGGCGATATTCTCATCCCGTCCCGCAAATCCCGCCGAATTGATAAGAAGGCGGTAACCGTTTAGCGAGAAAACGAAGGTGTCCTTGGGATCGCTGTAGTATTTTTTAACGCTCTCAACATTGGTGGAAAGCCAGCTTTTCTCCGGCTCCGAGCCATCCACCGAAAATCCTTTGTAGGACGAGTCAAACATGAGGTTGACCACAAATTGGGGAGACTTTTTGTCCCAGCCCCCAAAAGCTTTGACGACATTAAGCACCATCATGCCTGCCTTGCACGCGCTCTCCTGAACCGTACCAGTGCCCATGATAATAACTCCACTAACACCCTTAAACCCGGATGACTTCAAAGTCAGCATATGACGGGTCAGATAAGAACCCATGCTGTGTCCCAAAAGAAAATACGGAATATCGGGATACTGCTCCTTTATTATCTTATAATTGGAAAAAATGTCCTCGACGCAGGTCTCGCTGGGTGTATCCGTATGAAGCACACCCCAGTCGCTTTTATCCTTAACAGACTCACCGTGCCCGATGTGGTCATGTCCCATAACCACAAACCCCTGCGAATTAAGAAACTCTGCGAACTCGTCATAGCGCTCAATATACTCGATCATTCCATGAACAAGCTGCATCACCGCTACCGGCTGGCCCTCGGGAGTCCATTTAACTCCGTGTATCTCGGTGCCCTCACGGTCAGAGGATTTGAAATGATAATACTCTTTCATTAAGATAAACCCTTCCCTGTCGGCAAACTATACCCGGTATTTCGTTATGTTTGCCCACACAGTCAATGATACTCTTTCTTACATTAATATGCAAGAAAAATATGCCCTGTGTTTCACAGAAAAAACTACCTGCGTTTCACAGGAAGGGAAATATTTAATTTGTCCGAATCATTATTTGCTAAATGATAAGCATGGCATCCCCAAAGGAGAAAAACCTGTAACGCTCCCTGACCGCCTCTTCATAGGCAGCCAAAACATTCTCCCGTCCGGCCATTGCCGAAACCAGCATCAACAGTGTGGACTGGGGCAGATGGAAATTGGTAATGAGAGCGTCCACCACCTTAAACTCATATCCGGGATAGATGAATATCTCGGTGTTGTCGGAATCCGGGCGAACCCATATTGGGTTGCCTGATGAGTCCGTGCCGTTGCCGCCATAGAAAACATCTCCGGATGAAGCCCCGTCGCTTCCGGCATTCTCCCGGATCATCTTTCCCGCGCAGGACTCAAGGGTCCTGGTGCTGGTGGTGCCAACCGAAATAATACGACCCCCTCTTCTTTTGGTTTCATTTATCAGATCAGCCGCCTCAGGGGTGATCTCATAATACTCGCTGTGCATATGGTGGTCTGTGATCTCCTCAGCCTGCACCGGTCTGAAAGTGCCCAGCCCCACATGAAGGGTAACCTCGGCTATACCCACCCCAATTTGGCGCACCTTTTCAAGAAGCTCCGGGGTAAAATGCAGTCCAGCCGTAGGAGCCGCAGCAGATCCGTCATATTTTGCATAGACGGTCTGATACCTGTTTTTATCCTCCAGCTTATGAGTGATATACGGAGGCAGGGGCATTTCTCCAAGGGCATCAAGCACCTCTTCAAAAATACCCTCATAGGAAAACTCCACTATACGATTTCCGTCCTCCAAAACCTCAAGGACAGTGGCATAAAGCAGTCCATCCCCAAAGGACAGCTTCGCTCCCTCCTTTAATCTTTTGCCGGGACGGACAAGGCACTCCCAACGGTCGGCATCCTTCCTTTTTAATAGAAGAAGCTCCGCCGCTCCGCCCGTGGGATATCGATTTCCAATAAGTCTGGCGGGTATAACACGGGTATTGTTTATAACCAGACAGTCCCCCGGTTTCAAATACTCCGTTACATCATAAAAATGGCGATGGGTCACATCGCCACTTTTTTTATCTAAAACCATAAGTCTGGAGGAGTCCCGTCTTACCAGGGGATCCTGCGCGATAAGCTCCTGTGGGAGCTCGTAATCAAAATCTGAAGTTTTCATATTCTGTGTCCTTTGCATCCTTCGTCGTTGGCAGTCATTGCTTTTATTCCGAAGGATCCTTTATGTAATTTTAAATCAGGTCCGCCACGCACTTTGCCACATCTTCCATTTTGGCAGTAGGCTCAAAACGGGCAACCACATTTCCGGAACGGTCAATGACAAACTTTGTGAAATTCCACTTGATATCAGGGGTATTCTTGTAGTTTTTATCTATCTTCATAAGCATGGTGCTCATGGCCAGCGCTTTTGGTCCCTTGCCGAAGCCCTCGAATCCCTTCTGCTCCTTAAGATATGTGAAAAGCGGGGTGGCATTCTCACCGTTGACATCCGTCTTTTTCATCTGGGGGAACTGGGTGTTATACTTGAGCTGGCAGAACTCATGGATCTCGTCATCATCCCCGGGAGTCTGGCCTGCAAACTGATTGCAGGGAACATCCACAATCTCAAAGCCCTGCTCATGGTACTTCTCGTACATATCCTCAAGATCCTTATAATGAGGTGTAAATCCGCAGCCTGTAGCTGTGTTTACAACCAAAACCACCTTGCCCTCGAAATCCCTCATGGAAACTACTGAACCATCGGGTGCTGTAATTGACTGATCATAAAATCCCATATCCATTTCCTCCTTATTAATATCCTGCGCGCTGCTGATGTGCTGCCCGGTTCACGAACCAACGACTCGTGGCATGCCGGATAAATAGCTGCGCTTCGTTTATATTTGATACAACTATATTTTATCAAATATTCCTCAAATGTCAACTGTTTTTTATTTTTTCTTTAAAGGCCCCCGCCTGGGCTGAAAGTTCCCCTGCACTTTCCATGGTGATATCCGTGATCTCTGCACCCCCTATCATTCGGGAAAGCTCCGCTTTAATCTCATCACCAAAAAGAGCATGTATCGAGGAAATAGTGCTGCCATCTACTGCTGCCTTTTCAATAAGAAAATGGTGATCTGCCATGGCTGCGATCTGCGGCAGGTGGGTGATGCAGATGACCTGACGCTCACAGGCCACCATATAAATCTTTTCGGATACCGCCTGGGCAGTTCGGCCGGAAATACCTGCGTCGATCTCATCAAAAATAAGGGTATCAATAGTATCCTTTTTTGCAAGGATGGTCTTTATTGCAAGCATTACCCTGGACAGCTCGCCTCCGGAGGCAATGGCAGAAAGGGGACGGAGAGGCTCCCCGGGATTGGCAGACATCATAAACTCCGCCTCATCAAACCCGGTGGCGCCGTAGCCCTCACGTCGGGAAAACTCCATTTTAAAATCGGCATCCAAAAACTGCAGTTCCAAAAGGCTCTTTTGCACCGCTGCGCAAAGACCTGCCGCGGCCTCCTGTCTCATTTCAGACAGTTCCTTCGAAAGAGTCTCAAGAACACTTTCCTCATCAGATAGCTTTTTGCGAAGGCCTTCAAGGTAAACATCATAGTCCTTAAGCTTTTCAATGCGCTCTCTTTTTTGCCGGCCGGCCTCCATCACCTCATCTATGGTGCGGCCATACTTGCTTTTAAGGAGGTTTAAAATATTAAGCCTGCTCTCCACCTCCGAAAAACGCGCGGCATCCCTGTCCATATCGGAAATATACGCCGAAAGTGACCTGGAAACATCTCCCATGATGCTTTCCGCATCGGAAAGGGACGAAACTATATCAGAAAGAGCGGGATCTAAATCGCTCACCTCGCTTACCGCCCGAAGTGCCCTGGATATGCTCTCCTCCGCTTTTCCTGAAATCTCACCATAGGCACCGGAGATGGCCCGGGATATTTTTTCTGCCGAGGAAAGGCGTTTAAATTCCTCCTCGATCTCCTCATCCTCGCCGGGAGTTAATCTGGCGTTTTCAATCTCAAGGACTTCATGTTCCAGAAAAGAAAGCTCCCTGAGCCTTTCGCTTTCGTCCACATCAGTCTCGGACAGTTCCTTTTTGGTCTTTGAATACTCATTGTACGCATTTGAGATCTTATCCAAAAGGGGCTGCTTTTTCTCCCCGATATATGCATCCAAAAGCTCCAAATGCCTGGAGCGTTTCAAAAGGGACTGGTGCTCATGCTGTCCGTAAATATCAATGAGGAGGCTTCCCACCTCGCGAAGTCTTGATGCGGGAACTGTCTCGCCGTTTATACGGGCTATGCTTTTTTCTCCGGAAATTTTCCTCGTAAGAACTATCTCGTCGGATGATTCGATATCATAGGATGACAAAAGTGCCTCGGCCTCGGGAGTACTTGAAAATGTAGCCTCTACAATGGCATCCCGGCTTTTGTCTCTGATGGACTCCCGGTCCGCACGACCGCCCAATGCCAAAGACAGGGCGCCTAAAATAATGGATTTGCCGGCTCCGGTCTCTCCGGAAAGGATATTGAGTCCTTCTGAAAAAGTGATCTCCTCCTCTTCAATAAGAATGAGGTTTTTGATGTGTAACAGTTGTAACATAATTCCTTCTTTCTACTTTCTTCCCACAGGCTATGTTACATTGGACATTCCCATACAGATAAGAAATGCATGCCGGGCTGCGATCAATATTTCGCCACAAGCCCGATGATTAAATCACCATATCAACAGATTCTGACAGCTTGCGTCTCATACGCTCCAAAAAGTTGGTCTGGCTGAGTCGGATCATTTTGGTCTTTTTGTCAGACCTTTTTATACAAAGCCGATCCCCTGCAGACATCACCACCGGATATGTGCCGTCATAGGTGGCATGTCCGGTCTCCCTGGTGGATGACCTGCGGGAGATAATGGAAAGCTCCACCTCATCCCCGGGATCCAAAACAATACTCCGCGCCCCAAGGGTGTGGGCATTGATGGGAGTCATAAGGATAAGCTCCGTTTTAGGATCTACTATGGGACCGAAGGCCGAAAGGTTGTAGGCCGTGGAACCGGTAGGGGTGGCAAAGATCATGCCGTCTCCCTGGATACTGTAAAGATACTGGCCGTTGACATAAACGGTAAACTGCAGCACCGATGTGGCATCATCCGCCGTGATCACAATATCGTTAAGGGCATTTTCCACCAAGCTCTCCTCGCCGGAGGCCCGCTTTACATAACCCTGAAGCATCATGCGCTCCTCGGTATCATACCTGCCCTCCCTGATGGCATCAATGGCCGGGAGCACATCATCCTCGTCAAGGTTGCACAAAAAACCGAGATGACCGAGATTGACTCCTATAAGAGGAACCCCTGAGGCAAAGGTCATCTGTGCCGCCCGGACAAGGGTACCGTCACCGCCTATGGTGATTATAAAATCCGAATCATCCGGCACCGAGATACGCTCTCCACTGGTATCCCTTGGCCTGGGTATGATAACCGCCGTATCCCCGCCTTCCTCCAAATGGGCCACAATCTGCCGGACGATATCGCTGTCCGCCGCTCTGTCATTTTTGGTGATCAAAACAAATTTCATAACAGCTATTTTACGAATAATTGCAATCTGTGTCAATTTTATCTTTTAACAAGTTCCGCAAACTGAGGGAATCCGTCAAAAGTAGCGAAATAGTCTGCGGGGGTTTCGCCCCGGCGGATCACATCCCATGTGCCGTCAGGATGCAAAAGCACCTCCGGGGAACGAAGCCGGCCGTTGTAGTTATACCCCATGGAAAATCCGTGGGCCCCGGTGTCATGGATGTAGATCAGATCACCCCGCTCTATCTCCGGGAGCATCCTGTCTATTGCAAACTTGTCGTTGTTCTCGCAAAGAGAACCTACCACATCGTATTTGTGATCGCAGACAGCATCCTCCTTGCCCATTACGGTAATATGGTGGTATGACCCATACATGGCAGGACGCATAAGATTTGCTGCGCAGGCATCCACACCGATATATTCCTTATAGGTGTGCTTCTCATGGATGGCCCTTGTGACCAGTGCGCCGTAGGGACCCATCATAAACCGCCCCATCTCTGTATAAACAGCCATATCCGAAAGTCCGGCAGGAACCAGGATATCCTCATAGGCCTGCCTCACGCCCTCTCCTATGGCAGCAATATCATTTTTATCCTCCTCCGGTCTGTAGGGGATACCCACTCCACCGGAGAGATTGATAAACTTAAAGTCACATCCGGTCTCTTTGGCCAGATCCACCACCAGCTCAAATAATGTGCGGGCCAGCGTGGGATAATAATCATTGGTTACGGTATTGCTGACCAAAAATGCATGTACGCCAAAATTACGGGCTCCCAGCTCATAGAGTCTGCGGTATGCCTCAAAAAGCTGCTCCCGTGTCATACCGTATTTTGCATCACCGGGATTATCCATAATTCCATTTGAAATCTCATAGACTCCCCCGGGGTTGAACCGGCAGGATATGGTCTCGGGAATACGTCCCAGCGTATCCTTTAAGAAATCAATGTGGGTAATATCATCCAGATTGATAATAGCCCCCAGCTCGTCAGCTAAAACATACTCGTTGGCAGGAGTCTCATTAGCTGAAAACATGATGTTATGTCCTGTAATGCCTGCTGCCTTGGAAAGCATAAGCTCAGTATAGGAAGAGCAGTCCATGCCACATCCGTATTCCGATAATATCTGCATGATAAAGGGATTGGGAGTGGCCTTTACGGCAAAATACTCCTTAAATCCAGGATTCCAGGAAAATGCGTCACATACCGCCTTTGCATTTTCACGGATACCCGCCTCATCATAAATGTGAAATGGAGTGGGCACTACAGCCGCTATCTCCTCTAATTTTTCTTTTGTTACAAATGGTTTCTTTATATTCATTATGATCCTCTTTTCTACATAAATCCTTCAATCCGGCCAGGTAAAACAGTTGCCGGACACTCAGCTCACATCAATCTTTCCTCCGTTAAAACGGCTGCAAAAACATCACGGAATTCCCCGGCATTAAAAGCCCACCGCCAAAGTCCACATCCTCACCGGATACCAGGTCATGGGCACGGCCCGTTTTAAAGTCCATGTGAGCCGTATAATCTGATGCCTCACAGTTTATGGCGATAAGCATGCGATCGTCCTCAAATTGTCTTTCCATGATGCAGTGCAGATTCTCCAAAAGAGGCGCCGAAAAATCACCATACTGCAAAGCCTTGCTACTCGCAAAGGCATGGGCCATTTTTGCCACCTTATCGGTAAGCTCGTTCCAAAGAGGCTCATCGATTGCCGGACGAAGGGCGGGATCCCCGGCTGACTTGTCTCCCTTAATGCCCCACTCACTGCCATAATAGACAATGGGTATCCCGGGCATGCCGAATGCCAGTCCAAATGCCAGCGCCACATGGGCGGGCTCGTTTAAAATACTGGCAATACGGGAAACATCATGGTTGTCCACAAAAGAAAACATGTGCTTTCCCTTGTAAAGGGTCCAGTTTTCCGGACCAAACTGTCTTTTTAAAGAATGGATGATCTCAAAAAGATTGCCGGAATTTAATGCTGAATGTATGCCCTTATAGCACTCGTAGTTGGTCACCGAATGGCACATATTATCATTCATTATCTGATTGTAGTCCCCGTGGAGCATCTCCCCCACCAGGAAAAACTCATCCTTAAGCCCGTCACAGAAAGACCGAAGCTCAGATAAAAATCCACGGTCCACCATATATGCCACATCAAGTCTCAGTCCGTCAATATCATATTCCTCCACCCAGGATCTGACACAGTCCAAAAGATGCCCCCGGACATCCGGGTTACTCAGATTCAGTTTTACAAGGTCAAAGTTTCCTTCCCAGCCCTCATACCAGAAGCCGTCATTGTAATTGGAATTGCCGTCAAAGCTTAAATGGAACCAGTCCTTGTAGGGTGAATCCCATTTTTTCTCCAAAACATCACGAAATGCCCAAAAGCCCCGGCCCACATGATTGAAAACGCCATCCAATACTACCTTAATGTCCTCTTCATGGAGGGCACGGCACACCTCGGCAAAATCCTCATTAGTGCCCAGTCTGGTGTCGATCTTTTTGTAATCCCTGGTGTTGTATCCATGGGTATCGGATTCAAAAAGGGGCGAAAAATAAACCGCACCTACCCCTAATTTCTTCAGATGTGGTATCCACTTTTTCACATCAAGTATCTTGTGTGTAGGTACCCCGTCATTTTCATAGGGAGCCCCTGCTAACCCTAAGGGATAAAACTGATAAAAAACTCTTTCAAATGCCCACATATTTCCTCCTTTATCCAATCAGTCCCTTGGCCTGCTCAACCGTATCCATGTACATATGTATGAGCTTTTCATGATTAGACTCAATAAATTTCTCACTTATCTGGCGGTTACGCTCATTTTCTGTCTGACGTCCTGCTGCCTCCATGCGCTTGGCAAAATCATAAAGAGGCTTGGCTCCGATGTTTTTGGATGAAGACTTAAGGGCATGCACATACACCGTGTAATCCTTCCAGTTCTTTTCATTAAACGCACGGATGATCTCATCCCGCTTTTCCGAAGAAATGCTGACAAACATCTTGACCACATCAACATAAAGCCGCTCGTTGTTGCCAAAGAATACCATGCCCTCGGTCCTGGAAATAAGGCTGGAACCCTCATCCTCAGCGGAAGAATCGGAAGCCGTAGTATCAGCGGAAACTTCCTTGCTCTCGACAGGTGCTGCCGCAGACTTGGTCTCAAGCACGCCATCCTCTCTTCTTTCGATGATAAGAGCAGGATTGAGGTGCTTTTTAACCATAGCCTCAAGCTCCTCGCCCCGAACAGGCTTGGAGAGATAATCCACAAAGCCCTCTTCCAAATACATCTCCTTCATGCCGGCAATGGCATTGGCGGTAAGGACGATGATGGGGGCGTCCGCGCTCTTGTTGTCGGTGAGCTCATGGATCTGATGAAGGGTCTCGATACCATCCATCTCCGGCATCATGTGATCAAGGAAAATAAGGTCATAATGCTCACTGCGTATACGATCTATGCAGGCATAACCGCTTTTAACCACGGTAACCTGAGCCTTGATACCCTTTAACAGATTGATGACAACCAAAAGGTTCATCTCATTGTCATCCACCGTAAGGATCTTGGCGTCAGGACATACAAAATCGTTGACATATTCCTCCTGAACGCCCCGGTGATCCTGGGCATATTCGGAAATGGTGGCCTCTCCCAATATCTGCTGGGAAATCTGCACCATAAAGGTGGAACCCTTTTCATAAACACTTTCAACAGTAAGGGTACCATCCATGAGCTTGACTATCTCGTTGGTAATGGCAAGT
>JAEEGL016342672.1_pt1 | contig 13308 bp, 29 predicted proteins | sample 9134231 | NCBI WGS metagenome assembly JAEEGL01 (sample SAMN16246548, study PRJNA631951) | gut metagenome | biome: gut microbiome; feature: rumen; material: fiber-attached | host: Bos | place: Iran: Karaj | collected 2018-10 | reverse complement strand
TGATTATTTTAGATGGGTTGAGCGCAGAGGTATTGCCGGTGTTTATCATGAGGTAGAAGTTATGAATGCCATTCCCGCAGGTGATAAGATTAGAGTGGTAATGCTTGGCGGAGGAAAAGAAGATTTTTATATGTATGGGACAGGGAAGCTGCTGATGAGCGGTTGGTGGCTTGGTGATAGAATGGATGAAGAGAAAAAGAGAGAGTATATGCGTTTGGCTGCAAAATAATTCTTCTTTCTCTTGGAATATGATAGCTTTAACGAGGTTTTTCGTTAAAGCTATTTTTTTTTATGGTAGTGGGGATTGGGAGGTGGAAGATGAGGTTATTTAAGGATTAGATTATTGGAGCTTGAGTAGGTGGGATTGTGGTGGGGTTATATGAAAGTTGTGTATGAAATTGTGGGGAAGTGGTGTGAAGATGGTGCGAGTGGTGAAGTTGCGTGCCGACCGGACCCAGAACATATGTTCAATTTCATCGCAATCGAAATCGTATCAAATTTTTTCTTTCTCCTTCCTCTTGGATAAGCCAGCAACCTTATCAGATTGCCTCTGTAGCATAAAAAAAACAGCCCTCATGGACTGTTTTTCGTTTGGTTAAAAAATCGTGGCAAATTTACCTTAACATATTATCTGAGATTCCAATCTCTTAGGAAGTTATCCAGCTTTTCCTCAGATGTTATTGCTCTCTTCTGGGGCTTTGCCGCAGAAATAGAATCTATAACTGTCTCAAGCTGACCCTTTACTTCAACAACGCTTTTCATCAAACCAATTACGTCTTCTGCGGTCATTTTCTCTTTTGTGACATCATAGTAAACTAATAGCTCATTAAATGCGGCGGCTGCTCGCTCTGCGGCGTCATGAATCTTTGTCTCCTGGAGCTTCTTTGTCTGCTCCTCTTCCAACTTAGCAACTGCGCCATTAATAGCATCAGCTACTTCATTTGCAATATCTTCTACTTTTTCGCCTCGCTGCAGACGCGCGAAAATCTCATCCATTGAATACATATTCAAATTCTCCTTTTGTATTATTGTTATTTATTTTATATATATATTATACAATTTTTTTTTATATAAGTCAACTGCCGTACGATTAGACGCGGCGGCCCGATGTGCCGTTTTTTTTAAAAAAAGGCAGGATGAGTGTTTACCCACGACCTCAACAATACTGCCCTGGGCTATATATATACTACTTCTTTCATTATATATATTATATCATATTTTTTTATTACTGTCAAAAAAAGAGTTTTTTTATTAGTAAAAATCGTCGCATATGAATTAATTATGCATGACCAAACTTTTTGGGATAAAACCGGCCGCATATGATGTGATCCGATCGGCGCGAGATAATGCGGGGCCGGATTTGGTTTCGGGTTTCGGGCATATGGGCCGGGGCCGGCCGGCAATGAGTTTCGATGGCATATGTTGGTGAGGTGATGCGGGCGGGAAAACGAGCCTTAGCACTCGTGCACGGCTCGCCGGGCCTTGACACTATGTCGCTTTTTAACTGGCCCGGGCCGCTTTGACACTGTGTAAACAAAAAGAAGGGGGTTGCCCCCTCTTTTTATTTTGGCATCTTGTCAAGAATTTCTTTTGTGATTTTCTTGTCTTTGCTAAACAATTTATAATTGTGCAACGGTTCAGCACCTAAACACTCTAAAAGGATTTCAAATTCGATTTTGCAATCTTCAAGTCCTTTGTGTTCTTCGACAAAGGTTTCATCTTTTAAGTATCTGTAAACAACCTCTGCGGTAAACTGATTTTGTCCTCTTTTTGTCAAGTAACCATTTTCACAACAAAAACCTGCATAATCAAAATTTTCTTTTAAGTGCTTTCTTGCCATTTTCAGAATATCATAAAACTCTGTTCCGTAAGGGAAGAACCAACGATATTTTGATTTTGTAATATAACGCTGTGTCAATGCAGTTGAAAGATAATCAAAACGGCAATTATAAGCGAACACTTTTTTAATGTTGTGTGTGAACATTAAATCCCAAACAGCTTTTTTAATGTTGTAAAGGGTTTTTAATTCTCTTTCACCACTTTTAATATCTTCCCAGTATTGCGGTTTCTTGTCAATGTAATACGCACTCGACATAAGTTCTTCATTCAGAAATACATCAGCGACTACATAAGCCTTTTCATCATAGATGTTTCCGTCAAGGTCAGCGACTATACAAGAAAAGTCATACATGATAGGGCAATCAATGTCATTAGTGGTTTCAGTGTCAACGATTAAGATTTTTTCCATTTTTTAAGTTCCTCACTTTCTTTATTTCCTTAACTTATGTGCTAATTATAGCATGAATTAAAAAGAATGTCAACCCCTTTTTTATATTCTTTTTTCGTATAAATCGCGGGCCCGGGCCCAAAAGTGTCCCAAAAGTGGGACACTTTCGTTATTTTCTGTGCTGTGTAAGTGTAATTGAGTAGTTTTTTTCGCCAATAGTGAAAGAAATCTCTCTTTCTACGTTCTTTTTGTCTACATTTTCAGCAATTTTAGTTAAAACTGTGAAAATTTCGTCAATAATCATGCGTTTTTCAGTATTTTCCGCACGTTTTCTCGGAGTTTTTGCGGTTTTTTTGTCTTTTGCTGTGGTTTTTGTCATTTCTTTAGCGACTTTTTTCTGTTCAGCATCTAACTCAAACAATTTTTCGCCTTTATCAATGGCTTCATCATCAGCAATAATCTGTAAAGCCTCTTCACGAGTGCAATCAAGTGCTTTCATCAGCTGTGCAATTTTCTTTTCGTTCATTTTGTATCACCTCTCTTTCTGTGATTATAATAACACATCTTGCGGTTTCTGTCAAATACTTTTTTCGTATAAGTGCGGCCCGGGCCGCGGTGTCCCATAAAAAGGACACCTTAGCTTTTTAGAAAGGAGGAACAACACATTATAGATTCTTAAGGGGGCAAAGGGAATCGAACCCTTATTGAATGGTTAACAGCCACTTGTTCTACCGTTGGACTATACCCCCGAGTGGTGGCGGTTTTTGTGGGGAACCGCCAAACCCCCCTTTTGCTTACGCAAGCTTGAAGTAAGCCTTGCGTTTTTCCTCGAAGCGAACTACCGAACCATCAGCAACCAACTGACGAACGAGAGCCGAAACTTTCTGATTCGTGTAGTCACCATCAAGAGCCTTTACGATTTCGGTGACAGTTAAAGCACCACCTTCGAGAACCTCAAGGATTGAAGCCTTGATACCGACATTCTCTTTCTGAGTAGCGGTCGGTTTCCGCTCACCCTTGGAAGCGTTTTTCTTCTCAATGGAAGCCTTGAGAGCTTTCAGCTTTTCAGCAACCTCACCATCAACAGCGTTGATTGCAACTTCGAGTGCCTGTGCATAAGTTAATTTCGTCATAGTAAACACCTCTTTCTTAAAATTGTTTATTTCTTATTACATTGTTATTGTATCACACTTTGTTTTGTTTGTCAACACTTTTTTTTATTTTTTTCTTTCGGGGAGGCTGTCGACTTGCCCTTTTCTCAATCTGTTTCTGTCTACCCCTACCACCTTTTTCTGTTATTGCGTTGTGGCTCACGCTCAACTTGTCAGCATTATTATCACCTCTCCTTTACTGTATCTGTATTGTATCACAGTTTAGGTTTTTTGTCAAGGGGTTTTTTCAAATTTCTTTGATTTATTTTTTTTTGATGTGCCATTAGGTTCGTAACCTCTTACCATCTCCCCTTGACAAGTATAATGATAACACATCTCCCCTTGAAATACAATAGGCAAGATCCACAAAGTTTTGGGAAAAATTTTGTGTATTTTGCCGATCAGATTTTGCTTGACAAAATGTGCGGGCGGTGGTATAATGGAAATAATGGCGCCAGTCTCCGCTGGCGCCCCGCTGGAAAATTTGACAGGGTGTAAAAAAGACGGCTACTGCCGCCTTCTAATTAAGTATTGTATGAGTAATGAAAGTTTATTAATTCATCTCTTAAATCAATCCATTCGAGATCATTTCCATCACTATCTTCAAAACATAAACGATCTAATTTAGCATTAACAATTTCTTCAATAGATTTAATAACATTCTGAAAAAGTTTATTGTACTTTTCTTTTTCAAGACTTTCAATCGCAAACTCAATTTCTGTTTGCATTTTTCGAAGGTCATCAACATGAATATTTTTTAATTCAAAACCTGAAATTTTCTCAAAAGTTGTCATTTTAAACCCCTTTCTGTTCTTCAATAATTTTAAAGTCTTTTATAATTTTTACTTTTCTGCGTGGGTCTCCCTCAATGTCTAAAGGAAAAGGCCACCAATGATTTGCAATAGTTTCTTCTTTTATAATTTCTTCACATTCTCGCCATGTGCCATCAGAGAATAATAATAATACTTTCATTTTATCACCACTTTCTTGACAAAGTGCCAATGCCCTATTCTAAATAACACTTTAAAAATGTATCTACCAAGGCGGACATTTCCGCTGTGTTTTTCTGTTAGGTATACGCTCATAAACATTTTATACACCCCCTTAATAAGCAATTATGAAAAACAGATTGAGTGCGATATTTGCAAGGTGCATAACCGCACCATTGATTCTTTTGTCAATCGTTAAATCTTTAATAAGTCCAATCGAGCCAATCACAAGACCGAGCCATGCAATAGAAAGACCAAAGAACATAATCAGAATGACATTTGCAACAGTAATTAAAGCACGAAGGTCATTGTATTCAAATTTGTAAGGTTCAGTAATGTTAAATAATTTTCTCATGTTTGTTACCTCTCTTTCTCTTTTGTACTTGTATTATAGCATGGCTTATTTTATTTGTCAAGCACTTTTTTATATTTTTTCATTTCTTCTTCTGTGTAAAAAGTAATGTCTTTATAATATTTATAAAAATGTTCTATGTGTTTTTCAGAATGGGCGATTCGCGGATACCCAATTTTAGCATCTTTATCGTATACCCAAAAAGTATCTCCAACCTTTAACATTTTATTTACCTCTCTTTCTTTTGGTATAATTATAATATCATAGTTTTACATTAATGTCAAATACTTTTTTTGTATAAGTGCGGCCCGGGCCACAAGCACCCCACCATGGATTCCCATAGTGAGGCACCCGCACAAGAAAAGAAAGGAGACAAACAAATTTTCGATTTTGAAAAGGTGGCAAGGACTCGAACCTTGAAGTATTCCGTTTCACCTTTGGGGGGCGGAGGAGTACCCCCTTACTGTATTTGTATTATAGCACATTTCGTGCGTTTTGTCAAGCTAACATTTTTAAAACTGTGAAAATATTTTTTTCATTGTAGGCAGTTCCTACCCATTCAGTTCTATTTCTTTCTTCATCATCAAAAAGGATTCCCCACTCATTAGAGAAAAGGCTTTTCGGTGTTCCGTAGCTTACAATGTTAATGTCATTGAATTTTACAGAAGGAAGATGTTTTTTAAGCCATTTAATTTTTGCATCAGTGACTTTTTTATCATACTCACTATTGGAATTTTTAGCAAGCCATGAAATAACATTTACTTTAATTCCTTTAGCGATACATTTATTTAATAAACGAGCCAACAGAGAAAGATTGATTAAAGGCTTTGCGATTGCGTAGGGAGTTTCATCTTCTGCAATAAGCATTTCTAACCAATTTTCAACCCCATAAAGGTCTGCGATTGTGCCGTCCATGTCAAAGTTTAAAGTTAAGTTCATTTCTTTCATGTGTTCATTTCCTTTCTTTATCTTATGTACTTATTATAACAGATTTTTTGTAAAAGTCAATACCTTTTTTTATTCTTTTTTTGCATAACCGCGGGCCCGGGCCAAAAAAGCTGTCCTTTAAATAGGACAGCTTCTCTTTAATGATTGAAACGGATGTAATGTTTCAGCCAGCCTTCCCCAAAGTAGTCAATCATTTCTTTCTCATACTGTGGGTAATTCTCTAAAATAGAGATTTTTCCGATTGTGTCCCAATCAAGAATTGCGCACCAATCATTTGCTTTTTCTTCTTCACCTTTATAAAATCTAAAGGTATCAAGAATGAAGTTCATTGTTTCTTGTCTGTGGATTTTTTCCATCATTTCAGAAAGCCATACAAACTGTGTATCAAAAATGGTTTCAATCTCATAATCGGTAACTCTTACGCCACTCATTTTAGTTTCGAATTTCATGTACTACACCCCCTTTAATAAGTGTCTAATCCAATAGCTTCTGCTTCAGCTTCAGTTACTTTACCATGACAGCAAACAGTAGTATTTGGAAACAACTGTCTTACATAATCAAAGTGTGCCTTGCGTGGTGCATCTTTTAATTCTGTAAAAAATTCTTCACCGCAAAAATCACTATCTTCATCAGTAATTTCCCACCAATAAGTTGTCCACATTTTTATTACCTCTCTTTCTATTGCGGTTTAACTGTTGAATGGTGTTTTACTATTTCCATAAATTTCTTTTTTTCTTCTTCTGATAATTTATTAAAATCTTCTTCTGAAAAATTATCACACAAAAGATAATTAATTGCAAGTTTTTTAATTTCTTTATCACTCATGTTTTCATCTCCTCTCTTTACTGTAAGTAAAGTATAACACAAGTTGTTTTATTTGTCAAATACTATTTTTGTATAAGTGCGGCCCGGGCCGCTTATACGTTTTTTGTATAAGACAAAGTAAAAAAAAATAAGTCAACCTCATGAACGAGGCTGACTTATAGAAATTTTAAATTTTTTTCCGTTGACAAGGCAAGTAAACTCTCGACCCTCATGCACAGTTTTTAAGTCTGTACTGATTCCGTCAACCGCAGACAAGATAGCATCAACAAGAACCATTTTATCATCATCAATTTTTTTAGCTCGTTTTTTGGGGATTCCATTCCCTTTGTTTTTCTGTTTTTCGCTATCCACTCTGCACATTTCCTTTGCTACTTTCTTTTGGCTTGCGTCTAACTCAAACAGCTTTTCGTTGTGGTCGATTGCGTAGTCATCCTCTATAACTTGGATTGCTTCTTCTCGCGTTATTCCCAACTTGTCCATTAAGTTAGACACTTTGTTTTCATCAATTTTCATTTACACCTCTTGGCTTGGGGGAGTGGGGGGATTCCCCCACCCCCTTTGTGATTAAACCGCTTTGAAATACGCTTTGCGTTTTTCCTCGAATCTCTCGACCTTGCCATCTGCGACAAGCTGACGAACAAGGGCAGAAACTTTCTGATTGGTGAAATCGCCGTCAAGGGCTTTCACAATCTCGGTTACAGTGAGTGCAGACCCCTCGGCAAGAACCTCAAGAATCGCATCTTTAATGCCGACATTCTCTTTCTGCGTAGCAGTTGGTTTACGCTCACCGCCACTTGCGTTTTTCTTTGCAAGAAGGTCAATCTCGTGGTCAATGAAAGCGACCTCTGCCTCAGTGAGATTGTAGTTTGCCTTAATCTGCTCAAAGTATTCACGTTTCGTCATTTTCTTCATAAATAACACCTCTTTCTTAAATTTGTTTTTCTTTACTGTACTTGTATTATAACATACTCTTTAGAGTTTGTCAATACCTTTTTTAATTTTTTTTGTAAATGATTTTTTATAACCTTTCCCTTACTGTATTATTATTATAACATACTTTTTTAATTTTGTCAATGTGCCGTTCTGTATTTTTTTTGTACAAGGGGTTTCAATCCCATTTGTTATCCCCTTCTTACATTAAGTATTGTATCATAGCACAAGCCAAAATGCAAGCACTTTTGGGAAAATTTCATGTACAAAAAAAATACAAAAAAATGCTTGACAAATTGCTGGTACTTGTGGTATAATGAAAACCCGCGCACCCGAGCGTGCGCGGGCCGAGGCCTCAAACTAAAGAAAAGGGCAAATGCCCTTTTCATTTTAGTCTTTGTGGAAAATTTTTCCAATCGAACCGCAGATGAATCTAAAAATACCGCCACCGCAAAGGCAAACCCAATAGTTGAATGTTGGAAGGTTCAATTCAAAAGCGATTGCATTATACACAACATAGATGAACAAACCCACAAGGAACAGCGAAATAACTAAACCGAGAAAGTCAACAATGTTCTGTCTGTCTTTATTTTCCATTTTATACACCTCTTTCTTTTTTTTATAAACCTAAGCTTTCGCAAAGGGCGATTACGTTTTTCATTTCAGAAATGTCTTTCTTCATAGCTTCCTTAAATGAATCATAAGATTTCTTGTTAACAACCCATTCAGCAACCTTGCAACGAATTAAAAACTTGTCAATGTAAGGATGTGGAATTGAATACTCTTTTGAGTTGCCTGTCGGACGAATAATACCATAGTATCTAAGTCCGTTGATAACTCCACCATTTAATCCTAACTCGCTTGCGTAAAAGGGTCTGTCAAAAACTGAATTTAAAGATACATAGCCTTTAATGAATGAATTTGAAAATACTGTCATTTTAATTTCCTCTCTTTCGTTTTTTATTGTTTCGTTCTCTTTACTGTATCTAAAGTATAACATGGAACAATCCAAAAGTCAAGAGAATTTTTTATTCTTTTTTTGTATTAGTGGAGCCCGGGCAAAACCGTCCGAAAAGGACGGCTCGCCTCACTCATTAACTACATTATTCAATTCATAAAATCTTAAAATTCTTTTCTGTACTTTGTACCAAAACTCTTCTACTTCTGTTGGATTATTATTGATGAAATCAACTGCCCATTGACTTGCCATTGTTTCATCTTTAAGAGAAAAATACTCCCAATGGTCAGCAACAGTTAATTCTTTTCTTTTTTCTATCTTGCCTTTTGCGGCTTCGCACAACTCACTTTCAATCGGTGTAAGGTCATCATCTGTCATGTAATGTCCGACCTCATGTAAAAGACTTAACAGAAAAATATCACAATCATACTGTAAACCCAAGTGATAAAGATACTCTTTGAAAGCATTGTCTGATAATTCATCTACTACAAGAGTATAATTTATTTCATTAGTATAAGGATACCAACAGAAGACTTCACCGCAACTTGCGACTACTCCAAACTGATTTAAAAATTCATTACATTCTCTCGTTATCCAATTTAATCCTTTAAGCATTTTGTTTACCTCTCTTTCTCTTGGTATACTTATAATAACACATTTTATTTATTTTGTCAACCCCTAATTTGCGGCCCGGGCCTTGAGGACGTCTTTAGACGTCCTCTTCTATGATTTCTTCATAGTCTGAAATATTCAATTCTTCTGCGTATGCTTCATTATGGAATTTTGCGATTGCTTCATCTTTTGAATTAGCGTAGCAACTCCAAGACCATGAACCGCTGAAAGTATAACCTTTTTCTTTTGGTGGTTCTTTATATCCTTGTATTCGTACATTGTGAACGATTGAAGCTTCTCCTTGATCAAAAAATGAAGTTGCATAATTTTCAGCTTCAAATCCATTTTTAAAACAACCTTGAAATATCAAATTGTCACCTTCTTTTGTAACAACAATGAATTCATAGTTAAAAGCGTCTTTTGGACAGTTCTTAATCATCATATTTACCACTCCTTTCCATATTTGCCTTTACGCTTGTAAGAGCCTTTGCCCTTCTTATTCTCTATGATGAACCCTCTTTTGCGGTTATATAACCACAGTTGAAGTTCTTCCTCTGACATTTTGAACATTGACATATCTACTTGACGTTTTACTTTCTTCATATCTGTTTCCCCCTTGTCTTACTATGATTATTATATCATATAGGGGTTGGGCTGTCAACCCCTATATTCCGAGTTTCAGCAACTGTTTTTCACTTGTGAAACTTGCTTTATTAAATTTTACCTGATAGGGAATACCATCAACAGTGATATCACCATCTTTCCAGAATGGAACGGTATCTTTTTCCCAAGTCTGACCGAAATATTCAGTCACAAGTTTTTCAAAGTTTTCGCCGTTGTTGTACTTGTTACTTGCAACGACTTCTTTGAAATATGCACTTGAGCAAAGAACTGTTGCCCCAAGGCTGATGAGATATAATCTCTGCTCTACTGTTGGCTTGAAGCGAAGGCTATATCCAGCCCCGCGACTTGCCTTGTCAAGGGTGAGGATATACGGCAGAGCTTCACTTGTTGTGTCTACCATATAAACGTTGCCCTTGTACTCAAATCCGAAGATATAGTTGTGGGTGAACGAATGTTCGTTGTACTTCTGAATCATGCGGCTGAAAAGCGTTGTGTTAGTCATGGTGTGTACCCCCTTTGTGGTGTGTGTCGTTCTCTTTACTATGGTTAGAGTATACCACAGCCCACCCACAAATGCAATAGGGCAGTTTTCACAAACTTTCGCCCTCCGGTTTGTGCAAATTGCTATTGTGCAAGTTGTATAGTTTTGGGCGAAAAGTTTGTGCAATTTTTTTGCATTTTTTGCTTGACAAAATCTGCTCGGTGTGGTATAATGAAAATTTCGGCCGCTACGTCCCTCCGCGGCCGACCAAACGCTTTTCTTACACTGTGTCAGATCTTGGGGCAAAAAAAATGGGGGTCAAGCCCCCATCACTTTCAGTTTCGGATTTACAAACCCCTCGAATTTGCTGACACCGTGTGGAGTGCAACCCTCTTCGACGTAAATCTGCTCGATGTCAGGCACTCCCCAGAAACCGTCAGTAGAGATTTCATCTCTGTAAGCCTGAGCCTCTTTGTAGGAAGTGAAAAGTGTGTCCTCAACCTTAAATAATAATTTAGTCATTTTAGTTACCTCTCTTTCTTTATTTTCTGTAATTATTATAACATTTTATTTTTTATTTGTCAACCATTATTTTTAAGATTTAAATAATTTTTGTAACCTTTGCCATCTTTGTAAATTCTATAACTTGAAGTGTTAATGTCATAAGATGGGAATTCAAAGTTACGGAGTCCGCCATCCCACAAGCAGATGAAAAAACTAAGTAATAACAATGGCAGAAACAGAAGAATGTAAACATAAATTTTAAATTTTTTAGTAATTACTACGCTCCACTCATCTTCTTCTGTTAAATAGAAATTACAGAATATTCTATCTCTTTTATGTTTTTCTTTCCAGTTAGCGAGTGTTGCGAATTCTTTAAAAGTAAGTTTTGTCATTTTGTGTTCCTCTCTTTCTTTACTTTCTATAATTATTATAACATTTATTTTTTATTTGTCAAGCACTTTTTTTAAAAAATTTAATTCTTCAATTTCTGCGTTAATGTCTGTAAGTATTTTTTCATTGTCTGCGATTGCGTAAACTTTGCAACCATGATCAAGTCTATCAACTAATTCATACACACAAGGGAAGTTTTTAATTTTCTTTGCTTTAAGGAAAAGTCCTTTCATACTGATTTCAATGCTTTCTTTATCTTCCCAGATAATGTTGCTTTCTTTCAATTCTTTTTTATTTTCAATGATAATGTAATTTTTAAATGCTTTCATTTTTATTTCCTCTCTTCCTTTATCTTATGTCTGTATTATAAACTATTTATTCCGGCTTGTCAAGAGTTTTTTCAAAGTTTTGCGAGCGTGGATTCGAACCACTTTTACACCAAATCCGATTACCAACCGAGGAACGCAAAGAGGGGAGAACGGAATCGAACCGTGTTAGGTCATTCTGAGTGTTACCGCAGTCCATCGGACACCCTCCCTTTGATAAGGCTATTATACTATGTTGCTATTGGTTTGTCAACCCCTAATTTTAGGATTTTTGTGTACTAAAAAAATACATAAAAAATGCTTGACAAAAAGTGCTGGCGAAGTGTTATAATGAAAAAACGCGCCTTCCTACCGTCGGCGCGGCGCCCGCATTTGTCCAATTATTGGGACAGTTTCGGGATAGTGTCCAATAGATGGGACAAAAAAGAGTCAAGCCATTTTGGTTTTGACTCTTTTGCTCAGGCGGTAGATACGCTCATCGTCCGAGTCCATGAGAAACCACCGAACCATGATGAGTGGAATTGACCAATCAACCGCCACGTCATACTCGTCGAGGATTCCCTTGCGGATTTCCTCAAGCTGACCGAAGAAGATTTTCTCATCTCCTGGAACCTCTTCGAGGATGTCCATAAAGTCATGCACAGAGATTTTATAATCATCTGCCCAGTTGATTTCGTAGTTGTATCTTTCCATGTTAGTCATTGTTGTATCTCCTTTCAAGGTGTGTTCCATCTGATTTCTGAGGTTATTATAACGCCAAATCCGGAAACTGTCAACCCCCCAAATTTTCATTGTCCAATAGAATGGACAGTATCGGGATTCAAGGTGTTTACATTTATACGCAAATTTTTGCTTGACAAAGTGCGGCGACCTGTGTTATGTTAAAAACCGCGCATGAGGAGCGTGCGCGGCTGGCCGCATTTTTTAACATAGCGTAAAAAAAGAAGAGGATCACTCCTCTTCCATTTCGCACTCGAGATACTGTTCCCAAGTCTTGTAGCCTGTCCGCACGTAGCACACACTGTCAAGGACTTCGTTCCACGAACCGCTTACAAGGTTTCTCGCAAGGTTCAGTTCCTCAGCTGTTGCGATTCCGTATTCTACCATCTGATCGTATTTGATGCATTCGTTAGTTGTCATTTTTTATTTCCTCTCTTTCTCTTTTCTATGTCTGTATTATAAACTATTTATTTTGATTTGTCAAGTGTTTTTTTAATATTTTGCAAATTCTTTATCAAGTATTTCAACCGCTTCTTTATAATTTATTCCTTTTGAATAGCTGTTGATTGCTGTTGAAATCTCTTGAGAAATTTTTTCAATTTCTTCTTGAGAATATCCTTTTTTTGTTAACTCATAGATTCTTTTCATAACTTCTTTAGTAATTTTAATTTTTGTGAACATTTTTTATTTCCTCTCTTTCTCTTTTGTGCCTTAAGTATAACACATTATTTCCGGGATGTCAAGCATTTTCTGATAAAATTTCAAGAATTTTTTTAAAAGTTTCTTCTGCCTTTTTTTCATTTCCTGCAAAATACAAGGTTGCTGGACTTGCGTCTTTATATTCAATTGCAATGTAGTATTTATAAGGATTAGATTTTGCACCTGTTCCAGTGTATGTTATTTCTACTGTTTTAACATTTTCTAGGCTTACAATTTTGTCCTCTGTTGCAATAAGTTTCATTTTTATTTCCTCTCTTTCTTTTTTCTATAGTTATTGTATCATAGGGGTTGAGATTTGTCAACCCCTATTTTATTTATTTTTCAGATTCTTTTAATAACCATTCTAAATATTCTTTCTGTTCTTTTAATTCTTTTTCAAGCTGTGCGATTCTGTTTTCAGTAGTGCGGATACGAAAATTGCGTCTGCTTTCTCTGTATTCTTCAAGAGTCATTCCAAGTAAATTTGCTTTTGAGGTATCCTCTGCTAAAATTTCTGCGTCAACCTTTGCCAATGCTTCTTCATAACTCATAACTGTTTTCATTTTGATTTC
>JAEEGL013974119.1_pt1 | contig 13308 bp, 12 predicted proteins | sample 9134231 | NCBI WGS metagenome assembly JAEEGL01 (sample SAMN16246548, study PRJNA631951) | gut metagenome | biome: gut microbiome; feature: rumen; material: fiber-attached | host: Bos | place: Iran: Karaj | collected 2018-10 | reverse complement strand
TCGGTGTAATACGTCGAATAGATATCGTCGAGCGAATAGGTCATGCCGTCGATGGCGCTTTCGATCAGCCGGTCGTTATCCTTATCATAAAAATAGAAGTTTTCGCGGATAATGTCGAGCGCCTCCCGCAACGCAACGTTTTCGGCGTTGCCCGACCGGATGGTGATCCAGTAGGTGAGCGCCGCCGTCAGCGCAAGCGAAATAAGCCACAGAATCCACGGCCAGCGACGGCGTCTGCGCTTTTTTTGTGGCTGCTTCGGAGTTGTTTCGTGCCGAACGGTTTCCATGCTTTTGCTTTACAAAAGGAGCGTATCGAACCCGACACGCTCCGTCCTTTCCGATAAAAGATGGGCTTACAGCGCGAGTGCGTATTGCCGTAAAAACGGTGGAAGCGTTTCGACCGCGCCGCTGACGCACAGCGTGAGCGTGATCGAATGCTGCTCGGTAAACGTTTCGAGCTGTTTGAAAAGATCCTCAAGGGTCACGAGATCGTGACGAATAAGGCTTAAGAATCCGTCAACAAACACATATTCGAGGTCATGGTCGGATGCGGCGATCCCGCTGAGGAATCCGTAGAAGGTCTTCGGCCCCGTAATGCCGTATTCCACGCCGTTGATGAACCGAATCGCCAAATTCAGATCGAACATGTACCGATCATCGTCGTCGATAAAGACAACGCTGCCCTTGGCCTCCTTGGCCGCACGGTTGGCAAGCTCCAGCATCAATTTGGTTTTACCGGTTCCCTTTTCCCCGAAAATAATTTGTATCACGACAGCACCTCCCTGTTGAATCTGTCGCTATTATACCCTCTTTTTTCCGATCTTTCAAGCCCCAAGGGAAGATTTCCACAACACGTTCACAAGTTCGCTGTCCGATGCTTTGTCCGTTTTCGTGCGAAATACCGGAGATCCCCTATTGAAAGTGAAAGCGATTTATACTATAATACGAGCATCATCCGGAAAGGAAAACTATATATGCTGCATCATTTATTGCTGCAATGGATCGACGAGCCGCACCTGTTTGCGGTATACACGCTGTTCTCCTTTGTTCTCACCACCGTGCTGCTGCACATCGACTTCCCGTTTCTCCCGCGCGATCAGGGGCGTGTGAACGCCGTCAACGGCGAGCTGTCCAAGGGCAAGGTGCGCGGCGTCGGTCTGATCATGCTGATCTCATTCCTTGTCAGCGCCGTGCTGTTCATTCCGTTCAGTCTTGAATTCATGTTCTATGCGCTGCTGCTGATCTTTGAAATGCTCAGCGGCTATCTGGACGACGCCTCGAAGAATCCGTGGTCGGAGTACAAGAAAGGGCTGATCGACCTTGTGATTTCCGTCCTTGTGGGTGTGATCTTCCTGTTCCACAATCCGACGACGATCTACTTTGGCACTGCGGCCGTTGCGCTGCACCCGGCCGTCTACGCACTTTTGGCGACGGTTCTCGTCTGGGTCAGCATCAACGCGGTCAACTGCACCGACGGCGTAGACGGGCTGTCCGGCTCGGTCGGGCTTGTTTCGCTGCTCTCCATGCTGCTGATCTATCCGAACGAACTGACGTCGGAATACCATGGCTACATTCTGCTCTTTACCGCGGTCATCGTCTCCTATCTGCTGTACAACGCCAGTCCGAGCAAGGTGCTGATGGGCGATGCAGGCTCGCGTCCGCTCGGCGTGCTCCTGGCGATTTTGGCGATGAAAACGCAGCATCCGTTCTGCTGGCTGCTGCTATGCGCGGTGTTCCTGTTCGACGGGATCACAGGCCTTGTCAAGGTGTCGATCATGCGGTTTTTGCACATCAAGTTCCTGACCAGGATCCGCACGCCGCTGCACGACGAAGCGCGCAAGAACCACGGTTGGTCGGACACGCAGGTCGTGATCCGATTTGCGATCATCCAAGTCATTTGCTCGCTGCTATGGTACATCACGTCGCTGTAAGGCGGCTCACGCATTGCGGACGGTGTCATACCGTCCGTTTTTGTATGCAAAAAAAGCGGCGGGGATTCCGTCGCTTTTGGTTCTGTATTCCGTTAGTCCAGGGAGAGCAGAAAAATAAAGTGTTACTTTGTCTCGCCTGTTTCGGCCTCAGCGAATTTTTCGGGGAACTTTTCTCGTGCATACGGCGTATCGGCGGCGCCGATAAATTCGAGCACCTCCCAAACAGGTTCGGCATCAACGCGCATTAAATGCGGAACGTTGTCGACGCGAGCAGCTAATGCGGCAGGCAGCGGGTCACGCTTAACATAGGTACCATAGCCGATCACTTCATCGAAATAACGGATACGGCGTGAAACAACATTATTATGTTGCCATGGATCCTTGACATTGCCTTCAATCAGCACGAGCCGCGCAGGTTCCGTTTCCGTCGCAGGCAACACCATCTCAACGATACCTGCATGAGAGGAAAAACTTATGGTCTTGTCAGCTTTCACAAACGCCAAATCCCCAACTTCTGGAATGTATTCATTCCAATCACGCCAATAGCCGGCGGCTTTAAGATCGGTTTCATGCCGCATACAGGATATTTCACTTGGATAATCCGTAAGCCCCGCATAATATACACAGAACGATACAAACGCGTCGCACCAGTCACAATATTTTGAACCATACCAATCGCCGTAGCGGGTATAGGATTCGAGTCCCTCTTCATCCGGCAGCCAATCTTTCTGATCTGCCATATAGCCAACCTGCGATCTTGCGACAGCCAAAACGTCCTTACCGATATTGCCGGTCAAGGCAACACTGCTCCGCGTTGCTTCCCAGTATTCGAGGCCGCGTGTATAGGACGGTAATTTTCGCTCTTTCTCGGAGGATTCGAGAGCTGCAACATAACTCATCGCGTCGCCATCAGGCAACTCGGTCAAAACTGCATATGCATTTGTCTCCGCCAGTGCCATAGGCGTTACACACATCGTGCCGACCAACAGCAGTAAAGCGGCAAAAAGCCCAGCTTTTTGCATCCATGCACCTTTCTGAATAATTATTAAAGTTTTATGAATTATATAATAGCAGGTTTACATTCTTCTGTCAAGAAATCTGCCCCTTTCTTTGCAAAAAATCCTTAATACAATACAAAAAACCGCTCCCCGAAGGAAGCGGTATTTGGCTGCCGAACTAGGATTCGAACCTAGACAATACGAGTCAGAGTCGTAGGTGCTACCATTACACAATTCGGCAATCTTTTTCTGAAAAAATCCCGAAGTGCCGTCCGCCATTTGTGATAAGACCCGCCTCTCGGCAGGTGGATACACTGCGATTTTCGCAACCGTCCCGTCGAAGCGGGCTTGGTTTTGAAGGGACCGACGCGTGCTATTCCGTCATCACTATGTGGGTTTATCACGATAAAGCGTAACAAACACCGCAGGATTTTTCTCTGGTGGGGTTAGTTGGGCTCGAACCAATGACCTCCACGATGTCAACGTGGCGCTCTAACCAACTGAGCTATAACCCCGAACGCGTATTTTATTATACACAAGTTTGAGCAAAATGCAAGAGTTTTTTTCAAATTTACGAATTTTCTTTTGGCCCGCTTCGCCAAAACGCCCACGCGGCGGACATTTCTCCCGCACTTTTTACGGAAACGGCAGCGATCATTTCGCCAAAAATACGGCCTAAAACCGCAGCTGACAGTGCGTCCGCATTCCCGATCCTCCATACGGCATAGCCGAACAGGAACCGGTCTCCGAGGGCTGTGCAAAGCAGAACTACGAGCGGTGCCAGCGTCAAAAGGAGCCGCTTCCCTCCCCTGTCGCCCGAATACGTCAGGCAAAGCAGCATCGCAGGCAGTTCATACAGGACAGCCGGTTCTCCGAAAAGCGGGAACCAGTCCGTCAGCTTCCAACCGGCAAGTCCCGCCGCAGCCGTATACAGCAGCAGTCGAAGGGGGTGTTCCGGTCGCTGCACGGCAACAACTCCCGCCGTGAGAAGAAGGTAACCCGGATGGATCGAAACCGTCCCCAGCGTCATCTGCGGCAGCATGGCCGCAGTGCCGAGCAGCAGGCAAATCGCCGTTGTCCAAAGCCGCCCGCCGCGCACCCGAAGCGGGCTTTTCACCCATCCGCCCCACAGCAAGGCAAGATACATCAGCAGCAGTATCCATGTAAAATACAAGCGATCACATCCCTTCCGTACCGGTTAGGATGTGATCGAATCGGAAAACTATTCACTTTACGCGGCGGCCGTCGCTGTACACAGCGGCGATATGCTTGGGATGTGCCAGATACACCGCGCGCTCGAAACGCTCCTTTAAGGAAAGCCGTTCCGTATCAGGGAACACAGCGTCGTCGATCACGACCGCGTGGAGGCGGTTGCCCTTTGCAAAGCCGGGCTGCTCGCCGAAGTATTCCGCGCCCGCCGAGGTGCCGAGATAAAAGCCCTCCGACACCGACAAAAACGGCAGTTTCCAGTCGGATTCGATGGTCTTCATTTTAGAGGTGCGAATCGCCATCTGGATCACGTCGAGCATGCAGATCTGCGCGCCGCCCGCGATATCGCTGCCGAGCATGACGCGATTGCCCTCGTTCAGCATCGTTTTGATCGGCGCGACGCCGCTTGTGATATTGATATTGGAATCGGCGCAGTAGACGACGGTGACGCCGTGATCGCGCATGGCCTTGCGCTCGACCTCGTCGCTGTACACGCAATGCGCCATGACCGTGCCGGGCTTCCACAGACCGTATTTATGGTAGGTTTCCCAATACCGTTTACAGTCCGGATGCAGTTCCTTGACCCATGCGATCTCGCCCAAATTTTCGGATAGGTGCGACTGCACGGGCAGGCTGCGCTCCTTTGCCAAATCGCCGAGCCATTGCATGAGCTCATTCGTACAGGACGGCGTGAACCGCGGCGTGAGGATCGGCTTGATATGCTCGAACCGGTCGCAGGCGTCGAGCCAGCGCAGCGTTTCGCGCTTGCTCTCCTCCGTCGTCTCCTGATAATACGGAACGGCGTTGCGATCCATGTTGACCTTGCCGATATAGCCGCAGATACCCGCCTTTTCCATCTCCTCCATCAAAATCAGCGTTGCATCCGTGTGATAGGAGGAAAACATGCAGACGCGCGTGGTGCCGCCCTCGATCAGCTTTGCGGCAAGAGCGCGGTACATGCGGCGGGCATAGTCCGGGTCGGCAAAGCGTGACTCGGTCTTGAATGCGTAGGTATTCAGCCAGTCCAGAAGCTGCAGGTCCATGCCCATGCCGAGCATCGGATACTGCGGCGCATGCAGGTGCATGTCCGCAAAGGACTGCAGAATCAGCGCGTCGCCCCAATCCTCGACAGGCGCGCCGGCAAACCGCTCCGGCAGCGTCTCGAATACGCCCTCGATCACGTTGTCCGTGACGACGAGGTATCCGTTTGGCGTGGTTGTGATCGTCCCGCAGACCGGCGCGGAAACGATATTTCCTTTCAATATCCGTATCATCCGATACCTCCCTGATTCCGGTCGATGTCCATGAGTTCCCTTTCCGTCGCCGCAACGATGCGCAAACATTCCGGATGCCGTTTGATGATCACATTCCCGCCGACATCGCCCGAAAGTGCGCAAAGGTCAGGAAGAAATGTCTTTGGAAACACCACCGGATTGCCGCGCTTCCCTTCGAACGACGGGGCAACGATCTGTGTGTTTGTTTCGGCAAAGGTGTCCAAAATGCGGCGTACCGTATCCGCTTTCAGAAACGGCTGATCCGCGACCGAATACAGCACGCCGTCCGGATCGCTCCGCTTGGCCGCTTCGGTGCCGAGCCGGATGCTGCGGGAAATGCCGTCCTCCGGCGCGTCGTTCCAAACGACGGTGTAGCCGAGGCGTTCCGCTTCTTCGGCAAGCGATTTGCGACTTTGCTGCGTGACAAGGATGCGGGCGCAGAAGCGATCCTGCAACGGTTCCTCCGTATAGAGCCGCAGCGCATGCAGCAGCATCGGAACGCCGTCAATCGGCGTTTGCAGCTTATCGCCGCCGAAACGCCTGCTGCTGCCCGCTGCGAGCAAAACGAGCGCGATGCGAGCGGTCATTTTCTGGTACGGGCCGAGCGGCCGCGGAACACGTATCGGCCGCAGTACGGCCTGATCAGCTTGCCGTTCTCTACAACAAGCTCGCCCCCGAGCAGCACGTCTCGCGCGCGGCCGCCCGCCGTCATGCCCTCATAGGGGGAATTGTCGCAGTTGTGCAGATTGGTCTTATATGAGATCGTGTGAGGATCGTTCGGATCGAAGATCACGATATCCGCGTCGCTGCCCTCCGCAAGCACGCCCTTTTGCGGATACATGCCGAACAGCCTCGCGGCGTTTTCCGACAGCAGCGCAGCCATCTGTTCCTTGGTGATGTAGCCGGTCTGCACGGCGTAGGTATAGACAAGCTCCGCACGGTTCTGTATCCCCGCGCCGCCGTTCGGCACCTTGGCAAAATCGCCCTCGCCGAGCGCCTTCTGCGCCATGGTGAACGAGCAATGATCGGTGCCGATGAAATCCACCGCGCCTTCGCCGAGCGCCTTCAGGATCGCTTCGCGGTCATGCTGCAGCCGAAGCGGCGGCGACATGATGTACTTCTCCGCGTCCGACGCACGGTACAGCGCCTTATCGAGCGTGAGATATTGCGGGCAGGTTTCCACGTACACCTCGACGCCTCTGCCGCGGGCGGCTTCGACCTCATCAAGACTTTCCTCGCAGGAAAGATGCACGACCCACGCGGGCGCGTCCGCCAGCTCCGCCGCCTTCATCAAAGCCGACACGCCCGCCGCCTCGACGGTGTCCGGGCGCGAATCGGGATGCGCCATCGGCTCGAAGCGGCCCATCGCATGCAGCTCGTCGATGCGGGCGTTCAGAAGGTCGTAGTTTTCGCAATGCACGCCGATCAGGCAGTCCTTGTCCTCTATAAACTTTAACGCATCGTAGATCTTGCCGTCGTCCACGCGCATGGCCGGATAGACCATGTACATTTTGAACGAGGTGACGCCCTGCGCGATCATGCTGTCGATCTCGGCCTTGCGGTCGTCGTTCCACTCCGATACGGCCAAGTGAAAGCCGTAGTGGCAGCTGCTCTTGCCGTCGGCCTTTTTGTGCCATTTATCGAGCGCGTCCTGCATCGTCATACCGCGATCCTGCGTCGCAAAGTCGAGCACGGTCGTCGTGCCGCCGACCACCGCGGCCTTGGTGCCGGTATCGAAATCGTCGGCGGTCGTGGTCGTGGTCAGGTCAAGATCGAGGTGCGTATGCGTGTCGATAAACCCGGCCATGACCCAGCAGCCCGCAGCGTCGATCACGCGATCCGCAGGTTCATCGATGGATGGGGCTATACGCTTTATCCGGCCGTCCTCGGTCAGAACATCGGCCGCTGCGCTTCCGTCCGACCGGACGACAAGACCGTTTTTGATCAAAACCTTCATCGGAAGTCACTCCCTTCTTTTGATTCCAGTATACCATGCCAAAACGGGCGGTGCAACGAATTTCCAAAAAATTCTTTAGATTTGCTTACTTATTTTTTACGGGTACTTCCTTTTTTCGAAAAGCTATGCTATACTCAAAATAGGTATATTCTGATCACACCATAAGGAGGTTCCCAATGGTTGTTGGCAAAAGTGTACATCGAGTCGATGCCTTTGACAAGGTTACCGGACGTGCGAAGTATACGGATGATTTGGCGGACAAAAGTGCGCTTGTCGTGAAGATCCTCCATTCGTCCATCGCGCACGGGTTTGTCAAATCCATCGACACCTCCGCCGCTGCCAAAATCGACGGCGTAGTCTACATAGCAACCTGTTTCGACGTGCCGAACCTGCCGTTCCCGACGGCGGGGCACCCATGGTCCACCGACCCGCACCATCAGGACATAGCCGACCGGCTGCTGCTGAACCGGCATGTGCGCTATTACGGCGACGAGATCGCCGCTGTTGTGGCGCGGGACGAGATCGCTGCAACGCAGGCGGTGCGCGCCCTGCGCGTCGAATACGACGAGCAGCCGTTTGTGCTCGATCCGATCAAGGCGATGGCGGACGATGCGCCGCAGCTGCACGACGAGTTCCCGCACAACATTCTGGCGCATACGCACATTTCCGACGGCAACTATGAAGAAGCGATCCAAGAGCCCGGTCTGATCCGCATGGAGGACTGGTTTGAGACGCCGACCGTACAGCATTGCCACATTGAAAACCATATCTGCTTTGCCGAAGCGCAGAACGGCAAGATCACCGTAACAAGCTCGACGCAGATTCCCCACATCGTGCGGCGCGTCGTCGGCCAGGCGCTCGGGATTCCGTGGGGCAGCGTGCGCATCATCAAACCCTACATCGGCGGAGGTTTCGGCAACAAGCAGGACGCGCTGTATGAGCCGCTTTGCGCCTACCTTTGCACGAAGGTCGGCGGCCGCGCCGTCAAGCTGGACGTGAGCCGCGAGGAAACGTTCGTTTCCAACCGCGTACGCCATGCGATCAAGTTCCATTTCATCAGCTGGCTCCGGCCGGACGGCACAATCGTCGCCCGCAAGGTGGAATGCTTCTCGAACCAGGGCGCTTACGCCTCGCACGGACACGGCATCGTGGCCAAGGGCGGCGGCGCGATCCGGCAGCTCTACCCCACCCCGAACTTCGAGTGCGATATGTGTACGGTGTATACGAACACGCCCGCTTCCGGCGCCATGCGCGGCTACGGCATACCGCAGGCGATGTTCGCGCTCGAAAGCCATACCGAGGACATTGCCAAGCGGCTTGGCTTTGAGCCGATTGCCTACCGGCAGGCGCACATGATGCCGGTCGGGTACTTCGATCCGTTCTCAAAGAACGTGAACTATTTCGATTCGCTGAACCAATGCATCGAAAAGGGCAAAGCGTACATCGACTGGGATCGCAAGCGCGCAGAATACGCGAACCAGACCGGCGACATTCGCCGCGGCGTCGGCATGGCGATCTTCTGGTACAACACCGCCGTGTGGCCGATCTCGCTGGAATCCTGCTCCTGCCGCATGGTGCTGAACCAGGACGGCTCCCTGCAGCTGCAGCTCGGCGAAACCGAGATCGGACAGGGCGCGGACACGGCGTTTTCGCAGATGGCGGCGGACGCCGTCGGCGTGCCGTTTGAAGCCGTGCATATCATTTCGACGCAGGACACCGACATTACGCCGTTCGGCACCGGTGCGTATGCGTCGCGCCAGACCTATGTAGCGGGCTTTGCAATCAAGCAGACCGGCGATATCCTGCGCAGGAAGATTCTCGATTACGCACACCTGCTCTACCGGATGCCGGTGGACATTCTCGACCTTATCGACGGCGAGATCATCCGGACGACCGACGGCAAGGTGCTCGGCACGCTCGGCGAGCTGGCGACCGAGGCGCTGTACAGCCTGACGGACAGCGTGCATATCACCGCCGAATCGACGTATCAGATCAAATCCAACGCGTATTCGCTCGGCTGCTGCTTTGCGGAGGTTGAAGTGGATATTCCGCTTTGCAAGGCGAAGCTGCTGAATATCATCAACGTGCACGACTGCGGCTCGCTGATCAACCCGGCGCTGGCCGAAGCGCAGGTGCACGGCGGCATGAGCATGGGCATCGGCTACGGACTGACCGAGCAGCTCCTGTTTGACGAGCGTACCGGCCGGCCGCTGAACAACAATCTGCTCGATTATAAGCTGTCCACGATGATGGATCACCCGGATATTGCGGCGGCGTTTGTGGAGAACGCGGAGCCGACGAGCGTGTACGGCACCAAGGCGCTCGGCGAGCCGCCCGCCACGCCGTGCGCGCCGGCGATCCGCAACGCGATCCTGAACGCAACCGGCGTAGCCGTCAACAAGGCGCCGATCAACCCGCACATTCTGTTCACCCGCTTCCGTGAGGAAGGGCTGCTGTAAGGAGGGAATCCGATGTACGATATCAAAGCCTTATACGAAGCCGCGTCGGTAGAAGACGCGATTGCGCTTTTGACGGCGCATCCCGACGCCAAGATCATAGCGGGCGGCAGCGACGTGCTGATCAAGCTGCGCGAGGGCAAGCTGGCAGGCTGCGAGCTTGTCTCGATCTACAAGATCGACGCGCTACGCGGCATTTCGATGGAGCCGGACGGCACGATCCGCATTCGCCCCTTGACGAGCTTTTCGCACATCACGCGCGACCCGATCATTCAAGAGCACATCAACGTGCTCGGCGAGGCCGTGGACATGGTCGGCGGGCCGCAGATCCGCAATATCGGCACGATCGGAGGCAACACCTGCAACGGCGTTACAAGCGCCGATTCCGCGTCCACGCTGCATGCCTATGATGCGATCATGGAGATCACCGGGCCGAACGGCGTGCGGCAGACGCCGATCCGCAAATTCTACATCTCTGCGGGCAAGGTCGATCTGAAACCCGGCGAGCTTTTGACCTCGATCCTGATCCCAAAGGCCGCCTATGAAGGCTACAAGGGGCATTACATCAAATACGCGATGCGCAACGCCATGGACATTGCGACGCTCGGCTGCTCGGTCAACTGCAAGCTGTCTCCTGACAAAAAGACGCTGGAGGATGTTCGCATCGCCTACGGCGTCGCGGGGCCGGTGCCGATGCGCGCCGAAACCGCCGAGGCTGCCGCCAAGGGCCAGCCGGTATGCAAGGAAACGATTGACGCATTCGGCAAGGCCGCTTTGGAGGACGTGAACCCGCGTACCTCGTGGCGCGCAAGCCGCGATTTCCGGCTCCACCTTGTCGAGCAGCTTGCCAAGCGCGCGCTGACCGAAGCGATCCGACTGAACGGAGGTGAAATCTGATGCAAACCGCAGTAGTGAAATGTACGATCAACGGCATACCGCATGAAACCGTCGTGGATGTGCGGGCGAGCCTGACGGATATGCTCCGCAACGATTACCGGCTGACCTCCGTGAAAAAAGGCTGTGAGGTCGGCGAATGCGGCGCGTGCAACGTGCTGATCGACGGCGAAGCGTTCAACTCCTGCATCTATCTTGCGGTGTGGGCGGACGGCAAAAACATCCGCACGCTCGAAGGACTGCTCGGCCCGAACGGGGAGCTGAGCGACATTCAGCAGGCGTTTATCGACGAGACCGCCGTGCAATGCGGCTTCTGCACGCCGGGCTTCATCCTCTCGGCCGTCGAAATTCTGGAATCTGGCAAGCTGTATACGCGCGAGGAGCTTCGCAAGCTGCTTTCGGGACACCTCTGCCGCTGCACGGGGTATGAGAACATTTTGAACGCCGTCGAAAAGACGATGAAAAAGCGACTGGGCATTCCGGTCGAGTAAATGACCGCAGAAACAAACTTGGGACGGGCTTTTCCCCGTCCCGTTTTCTTTAGGAGAAGTATGCTGCAAGAATACGCCGCAGCACATCCCGGTAGCCGTTGGACTGCACAAGCGCCGACGGATACAGCTCGACCACGGCGAGCAGATTGCCGGACGCATCGGTGAATGTGACGCTGCCGACCGGCGTATCGGGATCGAGCGGTGCGGTCAAGGGCTCGGACAGGTCGAACGCGGGCGTTACCTCCCCGTCCTGTTTTTTCAGCAGCAGCGACACCGTTTCATGCGGCAGAAGATCGACGGTCTTCCTGTCGCCGTAGAGCACCTCCTGCTCCTTCAAAAGCGGCTCACCTTTGACCGCGGGCGTTTCGAGCCGGTAGTTTGCAAAGGCGTAATCGAACAAGCGCGTCGCCTCCGCAAACCGCTGTTCGCTTGTGTCGCTGCCGATCACACAGCAAAGATAGGTCATATTGTTGCGCTTTGCCGCAAAGACGCCGCAATAGCCGTCGTCGCGCGAGCTGCCGGTCAGCAGGCCGAAGCAGCCGTTATAGGAACGAATCATGCGGTTCGCGTTGACAAGCTCGGTCGCGCTGCCCTTTTGATGCGGCAGCGAATCCATGTAGACCGAGCACCAGCGCAGAAAGGTTTTGCTTTCCGCGGCGATCTCGGCAAGGCGCAACAGGTCGCGGCAGGTAAAGCGCGTCCCGGTGCCGAGACAGCTGGACAGAGACAGCGACACGCCCGCCTCCTCCAGTACGACACCGATATTTTGGAGGAACACCTCCTCCGAGCCGAACGCGTTTTCCATCAGCGTCCAGATTGCGTCGCCCGCGGAGATCATCACAGCGGCCTTGATCAGTTCGCCCGCCGGGACCGATTCACCGGGGTTCAGAAACGCGGTCGGGCCGGACACCTTGCTTGCCTTTTGGGAGACCTGCATCGACGCGGCTTCGTCGATCAGGCCGTTGTCGAACGCGCGGCAGAGCGTGAGGATCGCCGGGAGCTTGCAAAGTCCCGCGACCGAATACGCTTCGTCGCTGTTCTTTTCCTCCAGAGTCGTGCCGCTGTGCAGCGGCATCAGCAAATAGGCTTTGGCGCTTTTCCCCTCGGCCTTTGCCGAAAGCGGCAGCAGTACGAACACAAACGATAACAGAACGGACAGTATTTTTCGCATAGCATTTCCTCCGCTATTATGCTATGCGGACAGGACCGCAAAAAGAAGAACGGAAAGGGGTTCCCTTCCGTTCCGACTGAAATCTTTATATTCCGTTAAAACACTTTTTCTACGATCAGATCGACGAGCCTTGCAAATGTCTTTGCCGCGCGATTGGCGGTCTCGGTCACCTCGGCATGGGACAGCGGCTGATCGAGCACGCCCGCGGCCATGTTGGTGATCAGCGACACGCCGAGCACCTTGATCCCGCAATGCGCGGCGGCGACGGCCTCCGGCACCGTGGACATGCCGACCGCGTCCGCGCCGATTGCGCGCGCCATGCGGATTTCGGCAGGCGTTTCATAGCACGGGCCGGACATCATCAGATAGATGCCCTCCTGCAGCGCAATGCCGTTTTCGGCAGCAAGCGTTTTCAGATCGGCGCGAAGGGCTTTATCATAGACATTGCTCATGTCCGGGAAGCGCGGGCCGAACGCGTCGAGATTCCGCCCGATCAGCGGATTCGTGCCGGAAAGATTGATATGATCGGCGATCAGCATGAGATCGCCCGCATGGTACGCCGTATTCACACCGCCTGCCGCGTTGGTGATCAGCAACTTTTCGACGCCGAGCAGCTTCATCGTCCGGACGCCGAGCGTTAAAAGCGACTGCGGATAGCCCTCATAAAAATGGAAGCGTCCCTGCATGACGATCACAGTCTTGCCCGCCTTTTCGCCGATCACAAAGCGGGACCTGTGCCCGACGACCGCCGACACCGGAAAGCCCGGAATATCGGCATAGTTGACGTAGCGTTTATTTTCCAGCGTTTCGGCATAGTCGCCGAGACCGCTGCCGAGGATCAGGCCGATCTTTGCCCGATCCGCCCCCTGCTCCCGCAAGGCCCGCGCGGCGTTTTGCAAAATTTCCATGACTTCCATGTGTCAGTCC
>JAEEGL013733119.1_pt1 | contig 13308 bp, 12 predicted proteins | sample 9134231 | NCBI WGS metagenome assembly JAEEGL01 (sample SAMN16246548, study PRJNA631951) | gut metagenome | biome: gut microbiome; feature: rumen; material: fiber-attached | host: Bos | place: Iran: Karaj | collected 2018-10 | reverse complement strand
AAGATCAAGGTAATAAACAGAAGGATAGCAGGCTTCAAGAGAGTCGTCCTGGCTACAAGCAGGGAAAAGGCACTCTATGAGGCTGCGATCATCCTGGCAAAGGACGAGATAAGATCCCTGATGCAGTCAGGCGATTCGGAACACAGGGACATACTCAATTTCCAGCTCATGATGCTGGATGACAACGGTCTCAATGTGATGATCCATGAACATATCAACGGGGGAGTCGGAGCCGCAAGAGCAGTAGAGCTTGCCATGGATGAGTACTGCAACAGGCTGAAGAACACCGGCGACAGCTACCTGATGGAGAGATCATCGGATATAAGGGACGCTCTCGGAAGAGTAGTCGACATACTTGACGGCAGGAGCAGAGAGAGGTTTGCTCTCACCGAGCCGTGCATCATAGTCGCTGACGAAATACTGCCAAGCGACCTGGCGTCCATCGACAGGAAATATGCCCTGGCCTTCATAACCGTAGGAGGAAGCTACCAGAGCCACTCCAACATCATTGCAAGGACCATGGGAATACCTTCCGTGTGCGGACTGGACAGCGAGGTGCTGAATCCGCTCAATAACGGAAGGACGGCCTGTGTGGACGGGGATGAAGGAACTCTCGTCATCTCCCCTGACCGGGCATATCTTGAAGACTTCCAGAAGAAGGTAGCTAAAGCCGAACAGGAAAAGAAGGACGATCTTGACGCAAAGAAGAGACCGATAGTGCTCAAAAGCGGAAAAACGGTCAGGCTCTATGCCAACTGCAATGATCCGCGGGATATCACTGCAGCCATCGAAAACGGAGCCGAAGGCATAGGACTTGTCAGAAGCGAGATACTCTTCATGAAAGAAGACTATCCGACATATGAAAGACAGCTGGATTTCTATTCAAGATGCATCGAGGCCGCCGAAGGCAGGGATATCACGATAAGAGTCTTCGATATCGGCTCCGACAAGCAGTTTGGAGAGGTCAGGAATGTGGTCGAGCCCAATCCGGCGCTGGGTCTGAGAGGAGTAAGGTTGCAGTACAGATACAGGGAACTGTTTGCCACGCAGGTCAGAGCTCTTTATGTTGCCGCCGAAAGATCGGGACCGGTCAAGGTAATGCTTCCGATGGTGTCCACAGTAAAGGACGTCATCGACTTCAAGACGATGGCGGATTCGGTAAGGGAAGAGCTTCTCGGCGAAGGTCTCATAAAAGAAGACAGACTCACATGGGGAGTCATGATAGAGACCCCTTCGGCCGCTCTTGTCAGCGATGAGCTGAGCAGATTGGTCAGCTTCTTCTCCATAGGCACAAATGACCTTGTGCAATATACTCTGGCCGCAGACAGACTCAATACGGATGTCGACTGGTATTACGATCCGCTTCATCCGTCAGTGATGAAACTCGTTGAGCTGACAGCGAAAAATGCCGCCGAGGCCGGAGTCGACGTATCGATCTGTGGAGAGAGCGCCCGGAATCTGGAATGCGCAAGGAGATACGTGTCGACAGGAGTGACATGTCTGTCCATGGCACAGAACGAAATTACCTCAATGAGAAGGAAGCTGCTTGAACAGGCAGAGACCCTTTGATTGAAACCATAATCTACACGCTGTATCGGCATCTTGGCCATGCAGCGTGTCTTTTTTGATACACTTGAAAGAAATGCGCGACGAAAATCTACTAGATTGGTATAAAAAACTTTACAAAGCCCGATTTTATTAATATAATATATCGAAATATTTTGAAGAACTACCGTTTGGAGTGTAAGTGTGCAGATTCTCGATTGCTTTTTGCAAGAGAGATTTTGTTTTTCGCACTCGGGGGAAACGGAAAAAGACAGGAGGAAAAATGGCGGAAAAAACCAAGAAGACCATTCACATAGCGTTGGATGACATGCCTCGGGGCGATGAAAACAACGACTATGGCATGAATGAAAGATATTCGAAGACTCTGCCTGAAGGCGTTACCAGCGGCATGCTCTATCGCGATGTTGTAAACATCGGATGGCCTGCGTTCATGGAGCTTATGCTGATGCAGCTGGTCGGTATGTTTGACCAGATCCAGGTCGGTACACTCGGACCGTACGCTATTTCGGCAGTAGGTATCTCCAACCTTCCGATGTTCCTGCTCATGACAGCTATCATGGCACTTAACACCGGTACGATGGCGCTCGTCGCCCGTGCAAGAGGCAGAGGTGACCAGGACGGCGCAAACAGGGTACTCAATCAGGGAGTTCTCATGAATGCTATCGTGGGAATCGTAATGTTCACAGTTGCCCTGACTTTTGCAAGACCGCTCATCGGAATAATGGGATCAAACGATCCCCAGACTGTAAATGCAGCCGTCATTTACTTTAAATGGAGGCGGCTTGGCATGCTGCCAATGGCGTTTACAAGCGTGTTCACTTCCGCGTTCCGCGCAGTCGGCAACAGCCGTATAACACTTGTTTACAACACCATTGCAAACGTTGTGAACGTATTTCTCAACTACTGTCTGATCAGCGGACATCTTGGATTCCCAAGACTTGAGATCGCCGGTGCGGCCATCGCTACGATCATCGGACAGACAGTTGCTTTCCTGATTGCTTTCACAGTGATCACCCAGAAGAAGCGTTATCTGCACCTTTCTTTCCGGAAGGGAGCTTTCAAGCCGAACGGCCCTATCATGAGAGATACCATCAAGATCGGTATTCCTGCAGCCGTGGAGCAGCTGATCATGCGTGCCGGCATGTTGATGTTCACAAGAATCGTTACAAGCCTTGGAACCAACGTCTATGCCACGCATAACATCTGTATGAACATACAGTCGCTGTCATTCATGAACGGTCAGGCGTTCGCTGTATCTTCGACTTCCCTTGTCGGACAGTCCCTTGGCAAGAAAAGGCCTGATATGGCTCAGTCCTACTCAAAGAGATGCCAGAACATGGGCTTCATTGTTGCACTGTTCTTTGCGGCTATCATGGTCTTTTTCGGCGGGAACCTTGTCGGACTCTACACTGACGTTGAGGAGATCAGGACTCTCGGCGCTCAGATACTCCTGATGGTAGCAGTAATGCAGCCGTTCCAGGCCAGCCAGCTGATCCTTGCAGGTTCAATGAGAGGAGCCGGCGACACGAAGGCGGTTGCATATATCTCCGGTTTCACGATGCTGGTCGTCCGTCCGTTGATCGCCTACATCCTCGTTAAGATCATGGGCCTCGGACTGCACGGCGCTTGGATCGCCATGATGTGCGACCAGGGCCTGCGTACATTGCTCGTATTCATGAGGTATCACAGCGGTAAGTGGAAGACATCCTTCAAGTCATCATCGGAAAGGGCAGCTACCCGAGCATGATCCCCGAAGGGAGCAAAGCCACAGATAAACAGAATCAAAGGTCGGCCATGTATGGTCGGCCTTGTTTCATGAATTATTAATTATTTGTAACATCTTCAGCCGTTTTTGTAGCAAAGGTTGAAAATGCCCACCTCAAGTGATATATTTTATACAGAAATTTTTAGAATGATTTTGGAGTTTATAATGAAGAAAAAGATAGCATTCGCAGCATTGCTGATCCTTGTCCTTGCATTTCTTGCCGGATGCGGAGAAAAGGAAGAACCAAGACCTCGGGGGAAGTTCTGGGAGAGACATGAGGTGTCAGACTTCTCCTTCGCACAGAACACCGATTATGAGAATGAGATCCCCGAAAAGGGCAGGATGTTCTGCGTGGCAAGCGACCGGGAAGGAACGCCAATAATCTCCATCAGAAGGTTCTTCTCAGATGCCGAGAGCGAAGCCAGTACCAGACAGCCGATCGGAGCATATTATGCATGGGATACCAGAAGCTGGACAGGGGATATCTTTATCTCCGGTGTTGACGTAGGAAGCATTGAAGTTAGATCCAGCTTTGACGATGTCATGGATGTTTCAGACGAGGACAAACTCAGCAACTTCCTTGATGACTACTGGGCAGCAGATCCGGCCTATGCCGACGAGGAGTCGATAAAAGTCTCACAGGTCCAGACAAAGTTCATAGAAGGCAAGCAGGTCCATTTTATCCATATGAGCTACACGGCAGATCCGGGTGAAGGAGCAGGCTCTGTAAATGTGCATGTCATGAGAGCCCTCTATCCTGTCACGATGCCGGACGGTTCAAGCGGCTACGTAGTTTTTGACGTCATCGAGAACAGATACTATACTGATGACTTCACATCAGACGCTATCTTTGATGATCTTGCAGGTAAGCTTCTGTTTGCAGACCACGTGAGCTAAAACACAATTAAAGGAGACGACAATGGCTATTACAGTATACGGAAGCAATGTCTGTCCCGGCACTCTCCGGTTTCTCAACATCCTTACAAAGAACCACTACATGCCTGTGTTCATGAACGTGACGGGATCCATAACCCTCTTAAAGGAATTCAACTATTTAAGAGATACTCTGCCATGCTTTGAGGGGCTCAGAGGGACGATGTCCATCGGATTCCCGCTCATAAAGCTTGAGGACGGTACATACACCAGAGATTATGCTAAGGTGCTAAAGGATCTTGGCATCGAAGACAAGTTCGAATTTAACAACAGATAACAGACAGGACGTGCCGCATCAGTTGATGCGGCACTCATCATAAAACAGTCAGCGAAAGGAAACACAAATGGAATTCAAGGAAGTATTGGAAAAAAGATTTTCAGTCAGGAAATTCAGCGACAGGCCTGTGGAAGAGGAAAAGCTAAGGACCATCCTCGAGGCAGGAAGGACGTGTCCGACAGCTGTCAATGCCCAGCCGCAGAGACTGTATGTGCTGACCGGAGAGGAGGCATTCTCAAAGCTGGGAAGATCGGAGAGGATGAGATACGGCGCTCCGGTGGTGATCCTGGTGTGCGCCGACACCAGAGTCTCATGGAAGGGCGGGGACGTGGAGCCCGGTTATGACAGCTCAGTGATGGATGCGAGCATCGCCACGACATACATGATGCTTCAGGCTACGGACCTGGGACTCGGAAGCATATGGATCAGATACATGAACGCACGGGAGATCCGGAAGGCTTTCGGACTGGAAGAGGGCATCCTTCCGGTATGCCTGCTGCCGATAGGTTATCCGGCCGATGACTGCAAACCGGCACCCAGACATTATCAGAGAAACGAGTTCGACCGGGTCGTAAAATTCATAAAATAATGCGAATAGATGGTAAAAGCCCACCTCTTTCGAGGTGGGCTTTTACCAATCGCTTATGTGTTTTTAGAGGAGTTCTTATCAAGAACCATGAAAACGACTGTTTAGGTCGGCAAAACGGTATCATTACCCCTAATCCGTTTTGCACAATTAATTTTATTGCCAAATTGTGTTGAAGTTGTGTATGCATATGTCGTGAAGGGGCATATATTTGCGAGCAACGTGTTGTAAAAATGGGGAAAAAACATTATAATTCAAATGTATATCATTTTATATGAACCGCTCTCCGGAAGGCTGTGAGCGAGACGGAGAGACGGACGGAGGATGTAATGGAAAAGAAAGGTTTGGTTCGGGAGTTCAAGCGGTTCATTTCAAGGGGAAACGTGATGGATATGGCAGTCGGTGTCATCATCGGTTCTGCTTTCACAGCCATCGTGAACAGCCTTGTAAAGGATCTTCTCATGCCGATAATCGGCCTTGCTCTCGGAAAAGTCAATTTTGAAAATCTTAAGATCGTCCTTACACCGGGCGATGAAGCTGCGGGGATCGCTGAAGCAGCCATAAACTACGGAACGTTCATTCAGAACATCATCAACTTCCTTCTGATCGCACTTGTTGTGTTTATGATAGTGAAAGCACTCAACGGCATGAAGAAGAAGGAAGAGGCTGCACCGGAACCGGAGCCGGAACCAGAGCCTGAGCCGGAGCCGAGCGAGGAAGTCCTCCTGCTCAGAGAGATCAGAGACAGTCTCAAGAAGGAATAAAATAGTTAAAGATTTGTGATAATATACTTTTTTCACAAAAGGCAAATATAATCAGATTTGAACGAAGCGGTACCCCATGGGTATCACGGGGCTACCGAAAGGAGAATTGAAATTGGGCAAAAGGAATCGCGGGGGAGTCGCACCCATATACAGCGTTGCACTGCTGTGGCTCTTATGGGGATTTTTCCTCCCTCTGTACAGCATCTTTGAATACCTGCCTCTCATAATCGCGGCCACAGTGCTGTATAACGTTGTAAAGGGCGTGTCAAGGAACGCCTCTGCCGAGAAAGAGACACAGACTCGGAAGACTGTATCGACACCGGCAAAGGAGATCAAAGAAGTCAAGACCAAGTCTACGGGCAATCCGGCCGTTGATGCCCTGGTAAAGCAGAGAGACGAGTATATCACCGAGATGAGAAAGCTCAACCTCTCCATAGAGGATGAGAAGATATCGGCTCAGATCAACGACATGGAGTATACGACATCCAAGATCTATGACTACATGATCGCCCATCCGAACGAGGTCAGCCAGATCAGCCAGTTCCAGAACTATTACCTGCCGACGACCATAAAGCTGCTTCAGACCTATGACAGGCTGTCCAGTCAGGGCATTGGTGGGGAGAACATCTCCGGTACGATGCGGAAGGTGGAGAGCACGCTGGATCTCGTAGTAGAGGCATTTCACAAGCAGCTTGACACTCTCTTTGCCGGAGAAGCGCTTGACGTGTCTGCCGATATAACCGTTATGGAGAATCTGATGAAGAGCGAAGGCCTTGCAGGCGAAGGAGACCAGCTCCAGCTCACGCTGTAATGCTTACAGAGGCACCGAAAACCTCTCGTTATGGATTTGACTCCGCAGTCGCGGGGCGATGATATGATAAATAATAAAGTATATAAGGAGAAACAGAAAAATGGACGAGAAGAAGGAATTCACACCTACATTAACACTCGACCCTGAAAATGAGTCCAGCCCGATGGCTGAACTTCAGCTCGAGCCGGTAATCCAGGAGATGGAACAGGCAGTTGCCACAGAAGATCTTGCAGCCATCCAGGCCCGCAGAGACCTTCAGGCCATCAAGCTCGATGAGAGCCAGCTGACAGATGCCGAGAAGAAGATCGTCGATGACTTCTCAAAGAAGATCGACATCACAAACTCGACAATGGTCCTTCAGTACGGTGCTGCCGCACAGAAGAACATCGCTAACTTCTCAGAGAGCGCCTTGAACAATGTAAGGACAAAGGATCTCGGTGAGGTAGGCGAGGATCTTTCCAAGCTGGTCAACGAGCTCAAGGGATTCGACAGCAACGGAGAAAAGAAGGGTGGACTGCTCGGACTCTTCAAGAAGCCGGCAGACAGCCTCCGGGCACTTCAGACAAAGTACTCAACAGCCGAGAAGAATGTTGAGAGGATCGTAGAAGCACTCCAGAAGCATCAGGTCACTCTGATGAAGGACGTCGCAATGCTCGACCAGATGTATGCTCTTAATGAGAAGTACTACAAGGAGCTCACGATGTATATCCTTGCAGGAAAGAAGAGGATCACATCCTTCAAGCAGAACGAACTCGAGGAGATCCGCAAGAAGGCTGAGGCTTCAGGCTCACCAGAGGATGCACAGGCATACAATGACACTGTTAATCTCGTAAACCGTTTCGAGAAGAAGATCCACGATCTTGAGCTGACAAGACAGGTATCCATCCAGATGGGTCCACAGATCAGACTGCTCCAGAACAACGACACATTGATGATCGAGAAGATCCAGTCCAGCTTGGTCAACACAATTCCTCTTTGGAAGAACCAGATGGTCCTTGCTCTCGGTCTTGAGCATTCACGCCAGGCCACAAAGGCCCAGCAGGAAGTCACCGAGATCACCAACTCGATGCTCAAGAAGAATGCAGACATCCTCAAGACAAGCACGATCGAGACAGCCAGGGAAGCAGAGAGAGCCATCATCGACATCGAGACTCTCCAGCATACCAACAGGCAGCTCATTGAGACTCTTGATGAGGTCATGAAGATCCAGACAGAAGGCACTGCAAAGCGTAGAGAGGCAGAAGCAGAGCTGAGCAGGATCGAGGGTGAGCTCAGAACAAAGCTCATGGAGCTCAGAGCCTGATATATCTAATGAATACATGCTCCGCCTTTTCGCGGAGGCGGAGCATACTTTTTTAACAAACCCAGACCGATGAATTGTTCTTGCGGTCCGGTATTTGGGAGAAGAAATGGAATTTTTCAAAAAACGCAGCACAGCCTGGTGCATCCTGGCAATCGTGATAATCTTTACCGGCATCATGGGATATCTCAAAGGTCCTCAGAGCACGGTAAGCGATATCGAGACGCTTCCTTCGGGAGTATATGTTCAGGATAATGCCAATATACTGTCCGACTCTACCGAAAGGTACATTACACAGATGAACAACGGCCTGAGTTCCGTCATAGGCGGAGAGGTCCAAGTAGCAACCATCGATACTGCAAACGGGAGGGATCTTTCTGCCGTAGCCATCGATCTGGCGCTTGACACCAATCTGTCAGGCAACAGCTGTGTATTCCTGATAGCTGTTGATGATGTGGATGCGGTGATAGTCCAGGGCGACTCCCTTATGTATGCCTTCTCAGATTCCGATCTGACGGACATCCTTCTTGCCAGCTATACGGAAGAGGACTTCTCCAGGAGGGATCTTGACGCCGGGACAAGAAAGGCGTTCAATTACCTCATTGGAATGTATGAGGATTACTATGGGATCAAGGTCACCCAGCGTTCAAATATTGAGAGAAGGATAGAGCACGACAACTCTTCAGCCTACATCTCAAGGCTCGTGCTGTTCCTTATGATCCTGCTCATAATCATAATAGTCCTTTTGATAATCACTTCGGGCAGACGCAGACGCGCCGCAACAACTGTTGTCGGCACTCCGGGAATGGGCTCGGGCGGTTACTATAACAACAGGAACAGGAACACCACCTACTACGTTCCATATTACGGCGGAAGGAATACGTATACGAGCACGAACAACCGTTCCGGTTCAACGTACACCTACAGGACTCCGTACACCGGATCCTCATCGTCGTCTTCACGTTCAGGCGGTTTTGGAGGAAGTAGCAGAGGCGGCAGCTTCTCAAGCGGCTCCTCTCGCTCAAGCTACTCATCGGGCTCATCAAGGTCGAGCTTCTCATCAGGTTCGTCAAGATCAAGCTCTTCATCCGGCTCCTCCCGATCAGGAGGATTCGGCGGAAGCAGCAGGGGCGGAAGTTTTAAACACTGATAATAGCGAATCACTCTCCGTAAAGGAGAGTGATTTTTTTGGAAAAAAGCATAAAAGAGAGACAAATTCATTCTGTTATTGTGCAAGGACTCAAGCACTGTGGTATAATCAAGTGTACAGAGAATAACCCATTTTCGGGAGGTAATACTATGAAGAAATATCTTAAGATCGAGAACGTGGTCGCTCGTCAGATCATTGACTCGAGAGGCAATCCGACAGTCGAAGCCGAGGTCCTTCTTTCTGACGGGACCAGCGCCCGCGGAGCAGCTCCTTCAGGTGCATCCACAGGCGAGTTCGAACGGCTCGAGCTGAGAGACGGCGACAAGAAGAAATACGGCGGCAAAGGAACATTGAAGGCTGTTGCCAATGTCAACGAGAAGATAGCTCCTAAGCTCATCGGAACAGAAGCCGATGTACTCAAAGCAGAGAGGATCATGATGGCGCTTGACGGAACAAAGGACAAGTCCGAGCTTGGCGCAAATGCTATCCTTTCGGTTTCGCTGGCACTTGCAAGGGCTCTTTCCGAGTCACTCGGCATCCCGCTTTACCGCTATTTCGGAGGCATCAATGCCAATAAGCTCCCTGTTCCTATGATGAACATACTCAACGGCGGAGCACATGCGGGAAACAGTGTAGACACTCAGGAATTCATGATCATGCCTGTGGGCGCACCTTCATTCGAGGAAGGACTGCGCTGGTGTGCCGAGGTATTCCATTCACTGCAGTCCCTGCTCAAGAGCGAGGGAAGAGCCACATCCGTTGGTGACGAGGGCGGTTTTGCTCCTGATCTTACAGGAGACGAAGATGCCATAGAGCATATATTAAAGGCTATCGAAAAGGCCGGATACAAGCCGGGTGAAGATTTCGTGCTTGCAATGGATGCAGCAGCATCAGAGTGGAAGAGCGAAAAGGGCAAGGGCTTCTATCATCAGCCAAAGTCCGGCAAGGACTTCACGAGTGATGAGCTTATAGAGCATTGGGGGAAACTTGTGGAGAAGTATCCTGTGGCTTCCATCGAGGACGGACTTGATGAAGAGGACTGGGAAGGCTGGAAGAAGATGACGGAGAAGCTTGGCGATAAGCTCCAGCTGGTAGGCGACGATCTGTTCGTTACAAATACAGACAGACTCGCAAAGGGCATCGAACTCGGATGCGGCAATTCCATCCTTATAAAGCTCAACCAGATAGGCACTATCTCTGAGACCCTTGAGGCCATCAAGATGGCTCATAAGGCAGGCTACACTGCAGTCGTATCACACCGCTCAGGTGAAACAGAAGATACGACCATAGCCGATCTTGCTGTTGCTCTCAACACCTGCCAGATCAAGACCGGAGCTCCTTCAAGAGGAGAGCGTGTTGCAAAGTACAACCAGCTCATCAGGATCGAGCAGGAGCTCGGGGATGCAGCTGTATGGCCTGGAAAGGCTGCTTTCGGAAAGCGCGGATAAAGAATAAATCAAAAAAGGCGGTGCTTAGCGCACCGCCTTTTGCCTTATTCAGCCAATTTCCTGCACACGTAGCTTGCCAGCAGAAGCCCTGCGGCATTGGGAGCAAACACAGTGCTTCCCGGAGCGTGTCTCCCTCCGTCGGAGTTCCGCACCCGAGAAGAATCAGGCGGAAACCTGTTGAACAGAGACACATGCCCCTCTATGCCTCTCTTCCTGAGTTCTCTTCTCATGACTCTGGAAAGACCGCAGCCGTTTCCTGCAGAGTTTTCAACCTTGTCTATGACAAAGCCCTCCGGAGAGAACCTGTTGCCTGTTCCCATGGAAGAAACGATGGGAATGCCGTTTTCTCTGCAGAACTGTATAAGGTCCAGCTTCGACCTGACGGAGTCGATAGCATCGATAACATAATCAGGCTGAATATCCCTGATCATGGTCAGGTTTTCCTCATTGAGGAAGACATTGATGCCTTTTATGTCGCAGTCGGGATTAATGGAGAGTACCCTCTCGGCAGCCACATCGACCTTGAGTGCGCCAATGTTAGAGCGATTGGAAATGAGCTGTCTGTTAAGATTGGTCTCGTCCACAGTGTCAAAATCTATGACCGTGATCCTTTTCATGCCGAATCTTGCCAGAGCCTCGAGGACGGCTCCGCCGACCCCTCCGACTCCGACTATAAGTACATGATGGTCCGTTATCTTCTCGTAGGTCCGGTCGCCCAAGACCAATCTGCTTCTTTCATCCCAGGACATATTCCGCTCCGTTCAACAAATTGCAATAATGGCATACAAATCAACGATTTGTATAATCGGATAACATTAAGGCGGCCAATATTGGCCGCCGTTGCTATAGATATAAACCCGCCTGGCCGTTCCTGCTAGATTAGAACCCGGTCTGTAAAGCCAGGGTGGATACGCTGTGGAGTCCGTTTCACGTTCCCTTCGTCCCGTAAGGGGAGGTCTACAATCCCCGGACAAACGAACAGCTTCCGATTAATAAAGGTTGAGGATTTAAAAATAGCAGTATTTTTATCGCACCCGGCAGGCCTATAAGCAATGATCAGTTCAGCTCGTCATCATCAAAATAGGATTCTTCGAATCTCTTTTCGAAGATCCGTCCGATCTCCAGATATTCATCATCATCATCGACGACATCAAAGGTGTTGAGACCCTCCTCGTCAGGATCGCCCATTCTGAAGATTATCAGGACTGGATCGGCTTCCAGAGCTTTTTTTGGATCGTCGAAGTATTCGAGACAGGCTGTGTAGTGCTCACCATTATGCTCGAGCTCATCGATCACTTCAAACTGATATGTGACATCGTCTTCATCAGTCAGAGTCAGTATGGTGGGCATGTCGTCATAATACAGATCGTCGTTACTCATTTACAGATCTCCTTTTTAGACTGGGTATATCTTACACCATAATCATTTACCCCGTCAACACGGGGCACACCTACCATGATTACCCTGCAGACGGTTTCAGGTTGTGTAAAAGTGCGATTTGATATATAATTAACACAACAAACAAATCGCAAGGAGTTTTTTAAGATGAGAAAACCGATAATCGGAATCAGTGCACCTGTCGTCTTTGACGAGAGGATGTTCTCACAGAGAGTTACTTATCCTGCGGCAGTAGCCGCAGCAGGCGGAAGACCGATACTTCTTCCATGCATGAGCACAACAGAAGACATTCGGGCCATAGTCGACATGGTAGACGGACTGATCATGCCGGGCGGAGCCGATGTTGAGCCTTCCCTCTACGGATACGAGAGGATCCCTGAGTGCGGAAAGAGCGTTCTTACGGACGATAACTACGATATCGCACTTGTCAGAGAGGCAACAAGGCAGGGCAAGCCGATACTGGGCATTTGCAGAGGCATGCAGATATCCAATGTCCGGTTCGGAGGAACAATGTGGCAGGACATCCCGTCCCAGGTAGGCAAGGAGATCAACCACTCCATGTTCGACGCGGACGGCAAGCAGAACTTCCATGAAGTCAAGATCAAGGAGGGGACCAACCTGTCAAAGATCTTCGGTACAAGCGTTGAGACCAACACTTCCCACCACCAGGCAGTCAAGGACGTCGCCCCGGGACTTATCCTTGTCGGAACCGCTCCTGACGGAGTAGTTGAGGCAATCGAGAAGGAAGACGGTTCGTTCCTCGGCGTTCAGTGGCATCCTGAACTGATGCAGGACAGGGAAGTCTTCAGAGAACTGTTCAAGGTCTTTGTAGACAAGTGCAGAAAGTAATACGATGAATAGGCGGGCTTCGGCCCGCTTTTTCTGTTGCACGGAGAATGCCAAACTTGTATAATCAAATCAAAGAAAAAAAGGAGATACTTTTTATGGCAAAACCTATCATTGGAGTCAGCGCTCCGATCGTATTCAACCGGGCGATGTATTCACAGAGGACGACATATGCCGATGCGATAGATGCGGCCGGCGGAAGAGCAGTATATCTGCCTTGCTACAAGACTACAGATAATGTTAAAGAAGTAGTCGAGATGCTCGACGGACTGGTCGTGCCGGGCGGCGCAGACGTAGAGCCGACACTTTACAGAGAAGAGAGGCTTCCCGTATGCGGCACCAGCGTGCTTACAGACGATGAGTATGACATAGCACTTATAAAAGAGACCATCAGGCAGGGAAAGCCTATCCTCGCGATCTGCCGCGGAATGCAGATCATGAATGTAATATTCGGTGGAACTCTT
>JAEEGL016062857.1_pt1 | contig 13309 bp, 8 predicted proteins | sample 9134231 | NCBI WGS metagenome assembly JAEEGL01 (sample SAMN16246548, study PRJNA631951) | gut metagenome | biome: gut microbiome; feature: rumen; material: fiber-attached | host: Bos | place: Iran: Karaj | collected 2018-10 | reverse complement strand
TCTTCGGCGGAAATTTTTCCGCAATATTTCAAAGCCTGTTCGTATTTTCCGAGTTTGTAACTGCACCATGCAATCGGACGGCTGTTTTTAGTGCTTTTGGAGTCGAGATAATCCGCTTTGAAAAAATACTTCAACGCCTCCTCATATTGCTCCATATCAATATGACACCTTCCGATGGCTATTGCAACTGACAAGTTGTCAGTATCCAAAGCCTCCGCAGCCTTGTAATATTCCAAAGCCTTTTCGGGGTTTTTGAGTTTGCGATAACATTGCGCTATTTTTTTGAGATTCCAAATTTCTTTGTCGTTAAAAAGTTGCGCTTTTTGGAAATCTTCGAGTGCCAAAGCAATGTCGCCTTGCTTGAAAGCGGCAAAACCCATTTTTTGAAATACCTCAAAATCAGGGTCTTGCGTAGAAATTTCTTTCAAAATTTCGTATGATTGGCGGAAATAATTTTTTGCAAAAAAATACTCTGCAACCTTGCGCCTTTCTGTCGGAGAAGAAATCACGAGGTCAAAAAGTTTTGTACCTATCGGCGAAAAATTCTTGTCAAAAATATCGTTCAAAAACTTGCCGTCTTTGTTGAGTTTGAAAAACCTGTAAATGTCCTGAACGTATTGAGTGAGAATTTTATAACCCGCTTCCTCTTTGTGAAGAAGTTCCATCTCGTCCGACAAATCGTCAATGCTATTAATATCTCCCGAAAACGATTTGCTGAGGTTGTTTCTTGCAGTTTCCGGCATTGAATTTAGCGCAAGACAAAGAGAATATTTGTCAGAATTACAGAAATACGGCACTTTTACAAGTTTTTTCGCAAAATCCATGAACTTAAAAGTTTCCTCTTTATGCGCCTCTTCAAGATTCTTAATTTCTTGATTGTCAAGGCTGAAAGGAATAAACCAGTTTTCCGTTTTGTTGAAAAACGGATATGTTTTTAGCATCGAAAACGTCTGAATGTAAACATCACTGCCTTCCATTTGAAGTTTTGATACCTCTGACATTTTGTCATGTAATTCGGAGTCGTTGTCAATATAATTCTGCCATTCGGGATTTGTTTCGTCAAAATTTTCAGTATTTTTGAAATCCGTCTTGATTTTGTCGGTGATTTTGGTTGCTAATTTTGTAATTCCCGGCATAAGTTCTTCGTTGACATATTTGGTAACTTTGTCAGTGTCAATTGCCTTAATAAATTGAATTACAACGTTATAGTAACGCTCTTTGAATTTTGGCGATTTTTTCAAAATTAAATAATAGTCATCGGTTTCGGGATAGAGTTTCAGCCGCTTGTTGTATAAGTATGCGATGATAAAAATCCCGAACAATGCCCGCTGCCAAATTTGATTCTTATTTTCCAAATAAAAATCCAAAAGTATTTTGAATTTTTTTATGTCGAAAATTATCACGCAACTTAGAGTTAACGCGCTGATAATAAGCGACATATTTTCCCAAGAAATTTTCTTTGACGTTTTGGAATTTTCAATCATTTCCTCCTCAAAAGGCGTAACGGAAGTGTTTTGGATTATATAATTAAACCATTGAACTGCATTTTCGTTATTAGGCATTGTTGAAGGACATTTTACGGGTGTAAGTGAAAAAAACGCCGACGGATAAAACTTTTTCATCAACAAATATCTCAAAACGTCAGCCGAATAAAGCAACGAAACTTGAAGTTGACGAAAAATTTTATCCTTGTTCGGGTCTGAAACTCCCGCAACCGAATACTTCAACATCAATTTGTAAGTGTCTTCCGCCATTCTTAGAGACGAATTACTAACATCTTGATTAATAAGGTTTTGAGCCTTGATTTCGGTGATTGCGCCGAAGAGTTTTCCGGAGTAAATCAGCCTTACGATTTTTTTATGCAGCCCGTTGATTTGCTTTTTGTCCATATTGTTTTTTCTAAATTTTCACGCTGTAAATATAGTAAATATATTTCAATTTTAAGACCGTAAAACAAAAAACTGTCAAAATGTCATAAAAAAAATTTTTTTGACTAAACTCTTTTAATTAAATTTGCACAAAAATATTTTATAATTATGTCAGAAATTCAAACAAGTCAAAACACTAAGGAAAAATCAGGTTCAAAGTTTTGGGCGTGGCTTTTGGCTGCGTTGCTGTTGGCCTTGGCAGCCTTTTTCGTCTGGGACAAAATCAACTCCAACAAAAAGTACAAAAATCTTGAAACCGAACATCAGCAGACTGCTGAGGAATTTTTAAAGTACAAGAGCGAGCATGAGTCAATGGAGGCCAACTATTCAGACCTTCAAAAACGTTATGATGCTCTCAATTCGCAAATCGGTGGCACGGAAGACCAAATTAAATTGCTTCAAAGACAGGTTGCCGACCAAGATTCTGCACTTAAAGCGTTAAGAGCGTTGAAAAGTGATGTTGCGAAGGCTTTGGACAAGTTTTCGTCGGACGAGTTGAAGATTCAGGAAAAGGACGGCAAACTTTACCTTCTGCTCATGGACAAACTTCTGTTTAAATCCGGAAGCGCGGACATTGAGAGCCGCGGTCAGACCGCAATCAGAAAAATCGCCAAAGAGTTGGCTAAAAATCCTGATTTCGGAATTTTGGTGGAAGGCCACACCGACAACCAGCCGATTAAAAACTCTCAGTACAAAGACAACTGGGATTTGAGTACGGCACGCGCCAACACGGTTGTAAGATTTTTGAGCGACAACGGTTTGCCGCAAAAACGTCTCACGGCTGCCGGCAGGGGCGAATATTCGCCGGTTGCCTCCAACGCCACCGAGGCGGGCAGAGCGCAAAACCGCAGAACGGAAATCATTTTAACGCCGAATTTTATCGACACTAAGAAAGTTGCAAAATAAAAAAAAACGCGCCGAAAGGCGCGTTTTTTTTATAATCTGTCTTGAAGAATTTGTCTTACTTTTTCGTGGGTAACGATGCCGTGTTCGCCGAGAACAGTTCCGCGTTTTTCAAAGCGGTTGTAAATCTCGTCAATCACTTCCTGTCCGGCATTGTAATCCGAAAGTCTTGTTTTGATTCCCAATGATTGGAAGAATTTTTCCGTAGCCTCTATTGCCTTGTCAATAATCTCCTCGTCAGAGCCCTGAGTTATTCCGAAAACGTTTTTAGCGTACATTAATATTTTTGCTTTTTTCTCTTTTCTCATAACGCGCATTGTGCCTGGAAGAACGATTGCGAGAGTTACGCCGTGGTCAAGACCGCAGAGAGCCGTAAGTTCGTGTCCTATCATGTGCGTTGACCAGTCTTGATTAACGCCCGGTGAAATAAAGAAATTAAGTGCGCAGGTTGCCGCCCACATATAATTTGCGCAAGCATCATAATCGGGTTTGTCAACGAGGACTTTCGGGGCGGTTTCGATGATGGTTTTCATAACGCCTTCCGCCCAACGGTCTTGAACGGGTGTGTTGATGTCGTCCGTCAGGTACTGCTCTATGACGTGGATAAAACTGTCTGCCAAGCCGTTGGCTTTTTGATGCTTGGGAATTGAATAAACCACTTCGGGGTCGAGAATCGAGAAAACAGGATAAACTTTCGGACTGCCGAAATCGAATTTCTCTTTTGTCGCACGGCGCGAAATCACTGCGTTTGAGTTCATTTCGCTGCCTGTTGCGGGCATCGTTAAAACGCTTGCAAGCGGCAGACATTCCTCAGCGGTGGTTTTTTTGGTGAGGATTTCCCATTCGTCGCCTTTGTATTCGACCGCAGCGGCAATAAATTTTGTGCCGTCGATAACAGAGCCGCCGCCGACAGCGAGAAGAAAACCTACGCCTTGTTCACGGCAGATTTTAACGGCTTTCATCAGCGTGTCAAAATCGGGATTCGGCTCTATGCCGCCAAACTCGATAACATCAAAGCCTTCAAGTGCTTTTTTAACTTGGTCGTAAACGCCGTTCTTTTTTATAGAACCGCCGCCGTATGTCATCATTATTTTTTCGCCTTTAAAAAGATTGTCTTTCAATTTGGCGATTGTTCCCTTGCCGAAAATTATTTTCGTGGGATTTTGAAATTCAAAATTATTCATAATAAAAAATTAGTAATGTATATCTGCTGCAAATGTATATAAAAAAACTAAAAAAGCAACCTTTTGGGTTGCTTTTTTATAATTTTTTTATTTAAAATTTTTATTGTGTTTCTTCAATCATCCAGTCAGTCAAATTCTTCTCTTTGCTTGAAAAATTTGCACCGATTTTGAAAATTCTTTTACCGTCCATTTTATAACGCCCGGCATAGTTTTTCAAGTTGATTTGATTGAGGGCGGTCTTAGCATCTTGGTCTACTTTAAACTCAAAAATATAAACGAAATCCTTATTTATCAGAATAACATCAGCACGACCTTTTGAAAAATGCGGCTCAGAAATTACAAATTCGCCCAAAATACTGAATACAAGGAAAATAACGCTCTGAAAATCTCGTTCTATCAAATGGACATTCGGATTGTTGGCGTATGGCATGGCACAATACAATGTCTTCAACCGTTCCATAACACTCTCAATGTCTTGATTTCTAAAATCTTTCAAGAATTTGGCATAACTAAAACCAGTAGGACTTTCGCTTGGACCGTAAAATTCCTTGGCAAGAGATTTTGTAAAACTTGATTCCACCTCGTAATTAGGGAAGCCGAGAATATACAGTCTTTCCTCATCAATGTATTCTTTAATTGTCAGGTAGCCGGTGTAATACAATAGAGGAACGAGTTCGGTATAAAGTTCGTCGTCCTTGTAATCCTTCAATTCATCCTTTGGATATTCCACATCGTTTTTTAATGTTGGAATATCAAAAGTAGAATTTTTTATGCGTTTCATCAAAACCGTCGGAGTGCCTGTACCGTACCAATAATTTTGAAGGTCTTTGGAATCAAGCGCATTAAAAAGGCTCACCGGGTTAAAAACCTTTGTGCCTTCCTCATGAAAAAGATAACTGTCGTACCACTTTTTTAGCATAGAAATCATTTCGTCAAATGCGATTCCTTTTTTTTCAGCGAAGGTCTGAATTTCCTTCGAAAAATAATCCGTCAGTTCCTTGTGTGTAATGCCACAGAGTGCAGAATATGCGGCATCAAGAGAGATATCCTTAGGCTGATTGTTGCCGCTAAAAACAGTAGTCTTAGCAAACTTTGTTACGCCCGTCAGAAATACAAAACGAAAACATTCGTCGTAATCCTTCAATACAGAAAAAAACTCGCGATAAACCTTTTTGTCCTCATCAAGGTGTTCACTTGTAATGAGGGGATTGTCATATTCATCAACGATAAAAACCGTTGAAAGCCCAGTTTTGTTTTTAATTCCGCTGACTATTGCACCAAAACGTTCTGCAAGGGACAGTTTCGGATTTGTAATTTCAACTCCAAACTTTTTGCCGTAGGCTTCCAGCGCATTGGACAGACGGTTGCGGACGGCGTTTTCTTTGGAAAAATCACCGCTTGCAAGTGGCAGATAAAAGACGGGATATTTAGTCCAATCCTTCTCCCACTGATATATCTTTAAACCCTCAAACAACTCCTTTTTGCCCTCGAAATATGCGCACAAAGTAGTACAAAATAGGCTTTTGCCAAATCTGCGCGGACGGGCGAGAAAAAAAGATTTCGTTTTGGACTTGACAAGCCCAAATAAGTAGTCGGTCTTATCAACATATACGGCATCTATCTTTCTCAGGTTTTCAAAACTCTGTATCCCCAATGGGAAACGGTCTGTTATGGGTGCTTCTGTCTGTTCCATGGTATTTTATTTTTTGCAAATATACAAAAAGTTTTTCAAAAACAAAAATAAGATGCCGGAAGACAGTTTTTTTTGAACTATGGAACTAACACAAGGCGGAGACCGCCGTTGTCGCGACTAAAGTCAGGCCCGTAGTAGTTACGGTCAGACACTCGGCAGAAACGCGCGGGGTAGATCCAATCGCCGCCGCGCAAAACGCGCTCAGACCCAGACGACGCACCACGAGGATTAGTTTGAGAACTACTACTATAAGAACCGTACCAATCACTACACCACTCCCAAACGTTACCGCTCATATCGTAAAGACCAAGTTCGTTAGACGACATAGTTTTAACAGCATGAGTACCGTATGCAGCACTATTACTACCTAAGTTATAAGAGTTTTCTTCATACACAGCCACATTGTCTATATTATTACTTCCGCTGTATTTATAACCGTTACTTTGATTTCCTCCTCTTGCAGCATATTCCCACTCCGCCTCGGTCGGCAGGCGGAAAGTTTTGCCGGTCTTTTGATTCAATTTATATATAAACTCCTGACAGTCGTTCCAAGAAACATGCTCCACGGGATAATTATCCCCCTTTGGGGAATAACTCGGATTTTCACCCATAACAGCTTTCCATAAACCTTGTGTTACCTCTGTCTCACCGATGTAAAAATCACTTACAGTAACAGAATGTACGGGGTTTTCATCGCTTCCAGCATCAGAGTCATTGCTGCCCATAGTGAATGTGCCGCCTTGAACGAAAATCATATTTCCGTAGGTTGTGCCATTGATGGTTATTGGAAGCATACCCGTTGAGGCGGATTGCTCGGTAGAAGTAGAGGTTTGGTCGGTAGAGGTAGATTTTTTTCCCGACACAAGATAGACCACGAGACCCACCACAACCGCAGCGATAGCGATTGGTACTACCGGGGATTTTTTTTGTGCGGGCTGTGGTTGCGGCGTATATGTCTGTGATGCAAACTGCGGCGTGGGCTGCGGTTGGGCGAAATATGTCTGCTGTTGAGGTGCGCTTTTCGACGGTTTCGGGGTCAGTTTGGGCTTGGGTGTTGTCTTGTAATACCTTACGATGTCGCCTATGAAACCGTCGTAATTGATGCTATTGGAATTGGAATAATTGATTGCGCTGAAAAACGAATACAGTTTTCTTATGTCATCGAGATAAAAACCGTTTTCGTATGCGGCAATTTCCGTGCCTGAATGTTCGCGGAGACGGTGAAATTCAATGTTTTCATATTCAATCTTTTGATTATTCCAATAACGCTCCAAATCCATAATATAATTCACATCAGAAAGATTGAAGTCGCCGCTCTTGATGCACATAAGACGCTTTTCGGGATATTGCTGCAACGCCTTTTTTATCTGCACAAATTCGTACATACAATGCATCGAGCGGAAATACTTGTCAGAAAAGATGATGACCACCACCTCGCTGTTCCAACCGATTTCTTCCTCAAATTTGGAAATCTTGTCGCCCATGCCTATGTCCTTGACATCAACACGGTATTCCAAACCGTTGACTGTCATTGTGTTCAACAAAGGGTCAACGCAGTCAGAAATATGCTCCCATTCTGGCTTTCTCTGACTATTTCGTGCGTATGAAAAATACACAGGGCGACCCTGATTGATATTTGCAATGTTGTTTTCCATTGTTATGTCTTGATGTGTTTGTACGATTTTTGTGTCCCAAAAGCAAGATGCTGTGTTTCACAGGCGCAAATGTACAAATATTTTGAATAACATCAAAGCAATTTTCCGAAAAAAATATTATCTTTGCAACGAATACAAAAACTGAAAATATCATGAAAAAGATACCAATCGGCATACAGGCGTTTTCATCACTGATAAAAGAAGGCTTTGTCTATCTCGACAAAACCGATATGATTTATAACATCGCCAACAACAAGGCGTGCTATTTTCTATCGCGTCCGAGACGTTTTGGCAAAAGTCTGACGCTTAGTACGTTGCACGAATATTTTGACGGACAGAAAGACCTGTTTAAGGGTTTGAAGATTGAAAAAATGGAGACTAAGTGGGAAAAATATCCCGTGCTGCATTTTGACTTCAACACCGGCACATACAACACTGTTGAAGATGTGCAGTCGAGAATTTCGTATATGCTTTCTCAACACGAAAAACAATTCGGCAAAGACGAAGCAGCAAACAAAAACTCCGAAAGATTTGAATCCCTTGTCAACGCCGCCGCATCGCAGACCGGCAAGGAAGTAGTAGTGCTTGTAGATGAATACGACAAGCCGCTAATCAACAATATTGGCAACATCGACCTCCAAGACAAAATCCGCGCCGAACTCAAAGCGTTTTATGGAGTGTTGAAGACCTGCGACAAGCAGATAAAAATGGCTTTCATCACTGGCGTTACAAAGTTCAGCAAGGTGAGCCTGTTCAGCGACGTCAACAATCTGACCGACATATCACAAGAACGACAGTTTTCGACGCTATGCGGAATCACTGAGCAGGAAATCCACGAGCATCTTGATGATTACGTACAGCAGATGGCAGAAGCCAATGGCATTACAAAAGACGAATGTTACAAAGAACTCAAAAGATGGTACGAAGGCTATCATTTCAGCAAAGATGCAGTTGACATATATAATCCTTTCGGACTGATGAAAGCATTGTATAGCAAAGAGTTCAGTGAATATTGGTTTGAAAGCGGCACGCCCACCTTCCTCGTCAAGGAAATCAAGAAACACAATATGAACCTTGGAGACCTCGACAATGTGCGCAGGACGGAACAACAGTTGGCAAAGATAGACAATTTCAACAACGACCCCGTGCCGTTGCTCTATCAGAGCGGCTATCTTACAATCAAAGGTTACGACCCGATTCTTAAACGTTATTCGCTTTCGATGCCCAACAAGGAAATCGGCGAGGCGTTGCCAAAAGTAATCCTCAACTACAATTTTCCCAAGACCGACGGCGGCGAATTTGACATTACCAATTTCATCGAGGATGTCCTCAACGGCGACTGCGACGGCTTTATGAAACGACTTTGTGCGTTGCTTGCCGACAGCACATACGAAATTGTGGGTGAGGCGGAAAAATATTTTCAGAATGTATTTTATCTGATTTTCAAGTTGTTGGGATTCTATACTGAGGTAGAACGATGCACATCCGACGGACGTATGGACGCCGTGGTAAAGACACCGCAACATATCTTCGTCTTTGAGTTTAAGGTTGACAAGCCCGCGCAAGAAGCCCTCGACCAAATCAACAGCAAGGAATACGCCCTGCCATTCACCGCAGACGGACGGCAATTGTTCAAAATAGGCGTTTCGTTCTCCTCTAAGACAAGGAAGATTGAAGAATGGGTGGCGGAGTAAAAAATAAGCCGAGGGTGCGACCCCCGGCTTATCTAAATTGTATTGTGCCTCCACATGCCCTTGCTCAGCCGCCTTTTTATTGAACTCCTTTCATCATCTTTTTCAAGAGCGGACACAGCGCAAAAAGCACAAGTGAAGCCACGCCTGCCATCACTGCAAACAGAGTAAAAAATTCGGTCAAGTTGGTGATTTCAAAACCGAGAAACGATTTTGCCTGACCGTCAGAGCCCGGCAAAAGTGTCGCCAAGTTGCCCGCCAAAATGTTTGAAGCCGCGTTGCTCATAAACCAAACGCCCATCAGCAAAGACGCCAAACGCGCCGGCGAAAGTTTGTTAACCATTGAGAGTCCAATCGGCGAAAGCGAAAGTTCGCCAATCGTATGAATGAAATACAATGCAAAAAGCCACCACATCGAAACTTTCGTATTGTTGTCAACGCCGTCGGTAGCAAAAGCAATCACTATATAACCAATAGCGAGAAGCATAAGACCGATAGCCTGTTTTGCAGGTGAAAACGGTTCAAGTTTTCTCTTACCCAAAAACTGCCACAACATAGCCATCAACGGCGCAAAAGTTACCACAACAATCGGGTTTACAGACTGAAACCACGTTGTCGGCATAGTCCAGTCGCCGATGGTGCGGTCTACCTGATTTTCAGCAAAAAGCGTGAGCGACGAACCCGCTTGTTCAAACGCCGACCAGAAGAAAATCACAAACACCGCAATTATATAAATGACGCCGATACGGCTTTTTTCGTCGCGGGTAAGTCCTCTGTCAGTGATAATAAACACCGGCAACGCCAACGAAATCGCGTAAATCGCCGCCGAAATATAATCGTTGAAACTTTCCGCACCGAGCGAAAACATCACAAACAATATAGCCGCACCAAGAATGCAGCCCCAGAGTCTTACAGGAGAGTTTTTAACTTCTTCGCCTTCAACGTGATGCTCAACCTCGTCTTTTGCATGGCGGAGTTCGCTGATTGCAGGCGGAAGACCGATTTGCAAGCCTTCGGGAGTTTTCAAATATTTGTCTTTCAAAAACCAGAAAACAACAATCGACAAGACCATCGCAACACCGGCGCAGAAAAATCCCCATTTGAAGTTGGCGGGATTTGCCCAGTTGCCGTTGCCGAGCGAACCGCAGATGAGCGGCGCGATAAACGCTCCGACGTTGATACCCATATAAAAAATCGTAAACGCTGAATCTTTTCTTGAATCTGTTTTTTCATAAAGGTCGCCAACCATGGTCGAAATGTTAGGCTTGAAAAATCCGTTGCCGAAAATAAGAAAACCAAGACCCGCAAACATCAGGAAAAGCGAAAATCCGTTGTCAACATTTGCGTCAATAGAGCCGCCTTCCTGCATAATCGACTGTTTTACGAAACATGCCGACAAAAACATCAAAAACTGACCTATCGCCATCAACATTCCGCCGGCGATAATCGACTTGCGGTTGCCCCAGTAACGGTCGGCAATATATCCGCCCAAAAGCGGCGTCAAATAAACCAAGCCCGTATACGAGCCGTAAATTTGAGAGGCATATTCGTTGCTGAAAAACGCCGAAACCATATACAGCACAAATAGCGCCCTCATTCCGTAATAACTGAACCTCTCGGCCATCTCCGTTACAAACAGAAGATAAAGCCCCTTAGGATGTCCTTTTTGACTACTCATTTTTTATATTTCCTTTATTATTAATTACGAATTATAAGTTTACGAATTGTGAACCGCCGGGTCAAACAACATTCCCGTACAAAGACAGTTGAAACGTTTTGTACGCTGCAAAATGTCGAAATTCGTACAGGTTTCACAGCCTTTCCAAAACTCTTCGTCGGTGGTAAGGTCAGAAAAAGCGACAGGATAATAACCAAGTTCGGTATTGATTTTCATAACCGCCGCGCTTGTGGTGAGACCGAAAATTTTTGCTTTTGGAAACTTGTCGCGTGAAAGCAGAAAGCACTCTTTTTTTATAGCCTTTGCGAGTCCGCGTCCGCGGAATTTCGGGTTTACGATAAGCCCCGAATGTGAGACAAATTCGTCATTCTGCCATGTGGCAATGTAACAGAAGCCCGCAACCTCGTCTCCGACAAAGGCAATCACGGCTTTGCCTTCAAGAATTTTTTCAGTAATGTATTCCGGCGTGCGGTGAGCAAGTCCGGAATTTTTGGATTTTGCCGCCTCGTCAATCATTTCTGAAACGGCACGGGCGTAAACAACGTCGTCTTTGTCTGCCCGGATTATCTTTATATCTGACATTTTTTCGTTAATTTTTTTTTTTGACGGCGCAAAATTAGTCATTTTTTTCGGAATAGGAAACAAAAAAGGCTGCCTTTTATGACAGCCAGACAAATAAATAAGAAAATTTCTTAATTCAAAAAAAACTTACAAGTACGAAAAAATCTTTTTCAATATTTCTTTTCCCGGAGTGAGTTTCAAATTGTCAACTCTCGTAAAAACCTCCGATTCCATTTTTTCGACTTCCCTGCTCAGTTTGTTGAGAGAGGTAAGTGATACAAAGTTTTTTGAATAATTCATCGTCGAGTAACTTTCATTCATAGGCACTTAAAGTTTTAGTTAATTAAAATTTAAATTTGCATTTGCTTTACACTTATAAAACGCCGCAAAAGAAACTTTATTGCAAAAATGTTGAAAAAAAGTTTTTTATTTTGCAAAAATGTTTTTAAATTTGTTTTTCGTAAAAAAACTTATAATTAAATATCAATTATGGCTAAACAAGCAAAAAAGTCAACTCCCAAAAAACAGTCTCCTGAGACTCCCCAGCAGCAAGAGCCTGTACATCTCGCCATATTGGACGACCACTGGCTCGACCCCGTAAAAGACGACATTATAGCACGTTACAACAGGTTTCAGGCAAAATTCAAAGAACTTGAAAGTTATTATCCGACTTTCGTGGATTTTGCCGGACAATACAAATATTTAGGTCTTAATTATTCGGAAGAAGACAAAGGCTGGTATTTGAGGGAATGGGCTCCCAACGCAAAGGAAATTTTTCTTTTCGGCGATTTCAACAACTGGGACCGTTACAAAAACCCGCTCGTAAAAAAAGAAAACGGTATTTGGGAAATTTTCTTGGACGACAAAACATACTCCAAAACTTTTGTTCACGGCTCGCTTTATAAAATTATCGTTCACGGTGCCGACGACTCAATCATTGACCGTCTGCCCGCATATACGACCCGCGCCGTTCAGGACGATGTTACCAAGATTTTTTCGGCACAGGTTTGGAGACCCGAAAAGCCGTTTGTCTGGGGCAGAAAAAAATTCCGCCCGAACCCCTCGGAGCCGCTGCTCATCTACGAATGTCATATCGGAATGGGACAGGAAAAAGAAGGCGTCGGCACTTACAAGGAATTTGAGGAAAACGTTTTGCCGCATATCAAAAAAGGCGGTTACAACACCATACAGATAATGGCAATCGCCGAACATCCGTATTACGGGTCATTCGGTTATCATGTTTCAAACTTTTTTGCGCCGAGTTCGAGATTCGGAACGCCCGAAGATTTGAAACACCTTATTAAAACCGCCCACGAAAACGGACTGCGCGTTATAATGGACATCGTTCATTCGCACACCGTAAAAAACACCACCGAGGGCATCAACCGTCTTGACGGCACTGACGACCTTTACACTCACCCCGGCGGCAGAGGCGACCATCCGCAGTGGGATTCAAAACTTTTCAACTACGGCAAAAACGAGGTAATTCAGTTTCTTCTCTCGAATATCCGCTATTGGATGGAGGAGTTTCATTTTGACGGTTTCCGTTTTGACGGCGTTACTTCGATGCTCTACTTCCATCACGGCAACATTGACAGTTTTGACCAGTGGAAATATTTCCGCGACGGCGTTGAGTTTGACGCGGTTACATATTTGCAGTTGGCCAACAAACTGATGAAAATCATCAATCCCGAATCAATTTCGATTGCCGAAGATGTTTCAGGTATGCCGGGTCTGACGTGTCCCGTAGAAGAAGGCGGTCTCGGATTTGATTACCGTTTGGGCATGGGTATTCCTGATTTTTGGATTAAGATTCTCAAAGAGCAGTCAGACGACGACTGGAACGTTTATCAGTTGTGGAACGTCCTGAACAACCGTCTGCCGCAAGTCCGCACTATTGCCTACGCCGAAAGCCACGATCAGGCGTTGGTGGGCGACAAAACGATTGCTTTCCGTCTGATGGACAAGGAGATGTATTTCTGCATGGCGACAAACATCAACAGCATGATAATCGAC
>JAEEGL013431335.1_pt1 | contig 13309 bp, 10 predicted proteins | sample 9134231 | NCBI WGS metagenome assembly JAEEGL01 (sample SAMN16246548, study PRJNA631951) | gut metagenome | biome: gut microbiome; feature: rumen; material: fiber-attached | host: Bos | place: Iran: Karaj | collected 2018-10 | reverse complement strand
GGAGGATTGATATTATGGGTTATCCGGCAATTGATTTTTTATTCTTAAGTGAAGAAGACATGATTAAAGCCGGCGTAAAAGATATGGCGGCGTGCATCGAAGCCATGGAGGAAGTAGTCAAGTGTTTGAACAGCGGTGACTATGTGATGGGAGGAGAGAATCACAATTCTCACGGAAGTCAGGTTTCATTTCCGAAGAATTCCCCCTTCCCCAATATGCCTCTTGACGTGGGAGACGACAGAAGATTCATGGCAATGCCGGCGTATATCGGCGGTCCCTTTGATCTGATGGGAATGAAATGGTACGGATCCAATATCGCAAACAGAGAAAAGGGCCTGCCCAGATCCATACTCACAGTGATGCTTAACGACAAGGATACGGGAGCACCTCTGGCCCTGATGAGTGCAAATCTTTTGAGTGCTTACAGGACGGGAGCCATCCCGGGAGTGGGGGCAAAGTATCTTGTCAGAAAAGGAGCGAAAGTATGCGGAATATGCGGACCCGGCGTAATGGGAAAGACTTCCCTGGCGGCCATCATGGCAGCTTGTCCGGACATAGATACCCTGAAGGTAAAGGGCAGGGGAAAGACTTCTCTTGAAAAATTCATTGATTTTGTAAAGAAGGAATATCCTTCGCTTAAGTCTGTTTCTGCAGTAGATACCGTGGAAGAACTTATCCGGGATGCGGATGTCATCTCCTTTGCAAATTCCGGCGGAACGGACCCTTCCACGTATCCTTTTGTAAAGAAGGAGTGGGTAAAGCCCGGAGCAGTGCTCATAGGTGTAAGTGCATTTGATATGGACCCCGATGAACTGAAGAGCTGCTCTCTGGTGGTGGACAATATAAAGCTTTACGAAGCTTGGGCAGAGGAATTTCCGTATCCTTCCTTTGGAGCAAACAATATCATTGGTTCAAAGTTTACGGATATGGCCCATGACGGTTTGATCTCAATGGATGAGATAACCGATCTGGGGGATATTATATTCGGCAAGAGGCCGGGCAGAGTAAGTGACGACCAGATCTTTGTGTATTCCGTAGGAGGCATGCCCGTGGAGGATGTGGCATGGGGCAAGGTTTGCTACGAAAATGCAAAGAAGCTGGGACTGGGAACCAGGCTTCGTTTGTGGGACAGCCCGGACATGTACTGATACACGGATATTGTAAAGAAATCTCGAGAGGAGCAGATGATCATGGCAGAGAGAATAGCAGAGCACCCCATTTTGGGTGTGCAGGAAAAAGGCCAAGTGGTCAAGTTTATATTTGATGGAAAAGAGATAGAAGGATATGAGGGAGAACCCATAGCTGCTGCATTAAAGGCTGCGGACGTGATGGTTCACAGATATACCCAGAAGGAGCATAAACCAAGAGGTATCTTCTGTGCCATAGGGCGCTGCACCGACTGCGTAATGATAGTGGACGGTGTGCCCAATGTGAGAACCTGTATCACTCCGCTCAAGGCGGGAATGGTTGTAAAGACCCAGTACGGTGTTTCCGGCGAGCCTTTTGATAAGCAGTAGGAAGGGGTAGATGTTATGAAAAGACATGATCTGATAATAGTAGGTGCGGGTCCTTCGGGATTGTCCGCAGCCATAGAGGCAGCAAAAAGAGGTTTGGATGTAGTTGTTTTCGACGAGAACGAAAAGCCCGGCGGACAGCTTTTCAAGCAGATACATAAATTCTTCGGATCCAAAGAACACAGGGCAAAGGTAAGAGGGTTTGTTATCGGGCAGCAGCTTCTTGATGAGGCAGCGGAAGCGGGAGTTAAGGTTGTTCTTAATGCTACAGTTATAGGCCTGTATCAGGATAAAGAGGTTGTTGTAAAGATAGGTGAGGAGATCATCCATTACAAGGCAGATGCTGTGGTGATCGCAACAGGTGCTGCCGAGAACATGGTCACCTTCCCGGGATGGACTCTTCCCGGTGTAATAGGAGCAGGTGCGGCACAGACCATGATGAACCTTCACGGAGTGTTGCCGGGAAAGAAGGTTTTGATGCTTGGCTCCGGAAATGTGGGACTGGTGGTTTCCTTCCAGCTTCTGCAGTGCGGATGTGATGTGGTGGCCCTTGTTGATGCTGCTCCCAGAGTGGGCGGATACGGAGTTCACGCAGCAAAGGTAGCAAGGACCGGAGTACCTTTTTATCTTTCCCATACCATAGTAAAAGCCGAGGGCGATGAATGTGTTACGGGAGTAACCATTGCTGAGGTTGATGATAAGTTTAATTTTATTCCGGGAACGGAAAAACATTTTGATGTTGATACTATTTGCTTGGCAGTAGGTTTATCGCCTATGTCACAGCTTCTTAAGATGGCGGGGGCACAGATGGAGGATAATCCTAAGAGGGGCGGACAGGTTCCCATCTGCGATGAGTACGGACGCACTTCACTTCCCGGTGTGTTTGTGGCCGGAGATGTATCCGGAATAGAGGAAGCATCTTCTGCAATGATAGAGGGTAGAATGGCCGGAGTAGTGGCTGCTGAGTATCTTGGATACATAGAAAAGGAGGCACTTGATGGAGAACTTTGCGAATTGGAAAAAGCACTTGACGGACTTCGTCAGGGAATGTTTGCACCGAAGAACAGAGGTAAGGCCATCGAAAAGACGGAAGAGGGTATCGATATTTCTACCAATCTTCTTAAGCGGGGATATGTTGCGGATGATGAGATAGAAAGATTCCCGGGAGTGACTCACAAAAAGGGAATTCATCCCGTTATCGAGTGTACTCAGAATATTCCCTGTAATCCCTGTCAGGATGCATGCCCGAAAAAGTGCATCTCCATCGGAAGCAATATCACATCCTTACCCATCGTGGTGGGAGAGAGCGAGTGTATAGGCTGCGGGATGTGTGTTGCAAGCTGTTCGGGACAGGCTATATTTCTGGTTGATGAGGATCTTGGAGACGGAACCGCATCAGTTACGCTGCCATATGAATTTCTCCCTCTTCCCGCTGAAGGAACAAAGGGAATAGCCCTTGGAAGAAACGGACAGAAAGTTTGTGAAGCCGAGGTTATGTCGGTTAAAAGTGCAAAGGCTTTTGATAAAACTCATCTGCTGACCATGCGTGTTCCAAAGGAATTTGCCATGACCGCAAGATTTTTCAGAGCGGAAGAAAAAGTTCCTAGTGAAGAATGAAGGAACACATCAGCAGAAAGGCTGCTGATGTGAGGAATAGGAGGATATCAGGATGAACAGTGTAAATGACAGATCCAGAGATATAGGACCTTTTGTTCCGGCACCGGATGACGATATGCTTATCTGCCGGTGTGAGGAGATAACCAAAGGTGAGATAAGACAGGCGGTTCATGACGGTATGTGGACCATGACGGAGATCAGAAGATATTTGAGAGCAGGAATGGGACTGTGTCAGGGACAGACCTGCTCGAGGCTGGTAAAGGGAATAGTTGCCAGAGAACTGGGAGTATCTCCCGCAGAAATAGAGCCTGCCACAAGCCGTGTTCCCATGAGACCCATAGAGATGCGGATCTTTGCAAATGAGGCAAAGGAGGATGAGGATCATGAACTGTAACGCTGAAGTTGTAGTTATCGGCGGCGGCATAATCGGAAATGCCGCAGCATATTATCTGTCAAAAAGAGGCCTGAAGGTAATCGTACTTGAGGGAAGCGATTTTATCGGTAACGGAGGATCCTCCAGAAATGGCGGCGGTGTAAGGCAGTCCGGAAGAGATGTAAGGGAATTGCCATTGGTTATGTACGGCATCAAAAATCTTTGGCCCACTTTATCGGAGGAACTGGAGACCGACTGTGAATACCATCAGGACGGAAACCTGCGTCTTGGTAAAAACGAAAAGCATAAAGCCATACTTACCAAGTTGGCTGACAATGCAAAGAGCTGCGGTCTTGACGTAAGAATGATAGACGGAGAGGAAGTAAGACGGATCAATCCTTTTTTGTCGGATGAAGTAACCTGCGCAAGCTGGTGCCCCACCGACGGACATGCAAACCCTCTTACCACCACTCTGGGATACTATAAGATGGCCCGCAGAAACGGAGTGAGATTTATTTCCGGCGAGCGTGTAACCGAGCTTCGCATGGTCAAAGGAAGAGTCAGAAAAGTAATATGCGCATCCGGAGATGTGTTCGAAGGCGAGAATGTACTGGTGGCAGCAGGCTTTGACAGCAGACAGATCCTGGGAACCGTGGGTGTTGATATCCCCATGACCAGATCCCTTTTGGAGTGTCTTGTGACAGAGGCTGAGCCCCATATGTTCGACCAGATGCTGGGAACGGCGGAGGCGGATTTTTACGGCCACCAGACAAAGCACGGATCCTTTGTTTTCGGCGGCTCCTCCGGATTTGAAGGATGCAACAAGGACAACGGAACTCCGGTTTCAAACGCAAAGACCGCACCCTGCATCTGCAGAGGTATCATGAAATATTTCCCGAATCTGGCAAATGCAAAGATAGTCAGAACCTGGGCAGGCTGGAGTGACAAATGTGCGGATGGAGTAGCTGTTGTGGGTGCCATAGACGAAGTGCCGGGTCTGTACACTTCCTGTGCCATGTCGGGGCACGGTTTCGGAATAGGACCTGCAGCGGCTCATCAGCTGGCTCAGCTTATCGCTACGGGAACCACCGATGTGGATCTCAGCACCTTAAGATACGACAGATTCAAAGCGAAGATCTGATGACAGCATTTCTGATTTGGGGAGGATGTCCCGGTTCGGAAGGAAAGGGAGATTACATTATGAACAATTACAATTTCAGAGTTCCCACGGACATAAGATTCGGGAAAGGGCAGATCGCCTGCCTTGCGGAGGAAATAGGAAAATTCGGAAAGAAAGTTCTTTTGACTTATGGTGGGGGAAGTATAAAAAAGACCGGTATTTATGACAGTGTTTTGAAAGTTCTTGAAGGTTTTGAGATTTATGAACTTTCGGGAATAGAGCCAAACCCCAAGGTCACTTCCGTAAGGGAAGGGGCAAGGATATGCAAGGAAAAGGGAATAGATGTGGTACTGGCAGTTGGCGGAGGCAGCACCATCGATGCCTCAAAGCATATCGCCTGTGCCGCATTTTATGACGGAGATCCCTGGGACCTGGTATTGGACAACTCGCTTGTAAAAAAAGCACTGCCGATCTTCACGGTTCTCACCATATGCGCAACGGGGTCCGAGATGAATCCCGGAGCAGTTATCAGTAACGAGGAAACAAAGGAAAAACTGGAGGTAAATAATTCGCTTTTGTATCCCACTCTTTCGGTCTGCGATCCGACTTATCTCTACACTTTGCCAAAGTCCCAGACTGCGGCGGGAACAGCGGATATCATATCTCATATATTTGAACAGTATTTCCAGCCAAACGACGGTGCATACATAACGGACAGGCTCAGCGAGGCAGCCCTTAAGACCTGCTTTAAATACGGCCCCATAGCCATGGAGGAGCCTGAAAACTACGAGGCAAGGTCAAACCTCATGTGGACCAGTACCATTGCATTGAATCATCTTTTGACCTTCGGAAAGGGTGGCGCCTGGAGTGTGCATCCTATGGAACATGTGCTTTCAGCCTTTTATGACATCACTCACGGAGTGGGCCTGGCAATATTGACGCCGGCATGGATGAGATATGTTTTGGATTCCGAAACGGAAAAAAGATTTGCGATGTATGCCAGAAATGTGTGGGGAATAACGGAAAGTAACGACTATCTGGCAGCTATAGAAGGAATAGATATGACGGAGAGATTCTTTAGGAAGATGGGACTCCCCGGGACTTTATCGGAGGTTGGCATAGATGGATCGCAGTTATCCGAAATGGCTGCGGAAGCAGTCAGAACAAGCGGATTATCCACAAGAAGCTATGTAAAATTAAATGCTTCCGATGTGGAACAGATTTTCAAAAACTGCTTATAAACCAATACTTTTGTTTGCATTATGAGACAAGAATGCCCGGCATACGGCTGGGTATTCTTGTCTTTTGTTATGCTCTTTATTTTGTTATAATGTTGGTCGGAGGATTTGTATTTATGAAATTTTTCAAAAGATTGATAGTCGGTATACTTGCGGCAGCTTTTGTTTTTTCCATGGTTGGATGCGGTGCTTTAAAAGATAAAGAAGAGGGGGTTCTTCTGGAACTGGATGTAAGAGGCTATACCTCCGATGAAAAAGATGAGATCGAAAGGATAGTCCGCAGAAGATCAAACGATATCACCTATGATTCAAGGGTAAAAAAGGTAGACCAGTATACTATAATGGTGGAGATTCCCGGACAGACCGATATCGATGAAATGACGGAAAGAATCCTTGGAAACAAGAAACTGTATTTCATCACACAAAAAAACGACCGGGGAGAAAACAATTACGAATATACCGGAAACACCGATTCCGGATATGAGCTTTTATATTCGCTAAAGGAACTTAAAAAGAACGGTTCGATCATAGTAACGGAAGAGAATGTTGTGGAGGCTGAAGTCGTCAAGAACAATTACGATTACATGGTTCAGGTAAAGCTTGATGATAAAGGTACCGAAGCTTTCAAAGAAGCAACCGAGAATGCGTGCAAGAACTGGGAGACCATAGCCGTTTATTACGGAAATGATTTCCTTATGGTTCCGGTTATATCATCGCCTATATTAAATGGTGAACTGCTTATCCAGGGCAATTTCTATTCCTGGGATGCGGAGCAGATTGTACAGGACTTAACCGGATACCCCATAATGAAAAACGTCACATTAAGGGATAGCAAGATCACAGAGTTTTACAGATAATAAGTATTGGCATCAAGACTGAAAAGGGGTAACAACATGCAGAAAAAAGCCAAAACACAGATCATAATAATATTCGTCTGCCGTATCATTCTTTGGGTTATCGCACTTGCTTCGACGGTTTATTGGATAAGGTATTCTTTCCAACTTACTATGAATGAGATATACGAACCCGAGGAGTATGCACCGCTTTTAAGGCCGGTGCTGTACACGTGTGTGATCATAGCAGTGGTAGCTATCGCATTGAGCTTTGCGTTATATGCCTTATCTAAGCATATTAAGAAGATAAACGATATACACTAATATAGTATGATTTGTAAAAACAGGCGCCCAATGTTGGGCGCCTGTTGCTGTAGTTACTTATTTTACAATAGTTATAACGTCATTAAGTATATAATCAAATAAAGGATAAGAGCTATGTTCGTTCTCTATATAACCATTGGTTAAGTCGATGGTGTCCGACGGATTATTGGAATCCACACCCTTATAGTCTCCGCGAAATACGAAATCCACATTTCCGCGCTTGAATTGATTGATGGCACTGTCCATGGCTTCCTGGGTTCCGGGAGCCGCAACCTGTTGATTCAGGTCAACCATCTCTACCCAGCCTTTTTCAAAGCCTGCGGATGCATCGGATCCGAATATCTTAGCAGAGACTACTTTCTCTATTTTTTTGTTGTTCATGACTGCATCTACTGCAGAGAGTACATAGGGTTCCCAGCATACTCTTGATGTTACGAGAGATGTTCCCGGGGCGACTTCCGACATACTCTGGTTGTAACCTACAAAGTATACCTTACGTTCGGTGGAAGCTTCTTCACAGGCGATAGCGGGACCGATGGTGTCGGTGTGCTGTGAGATTATCACGCAGCCGTTTTTGATAAGCTTTGTCGCAGCAGTTTTTTCCTGGGCGTAACTGCTCCAGGTCTGGGTGTAGAATACGCGCATAGTTGCGGTTGGTACCACACTGCGGACACCAAGCAAAAATGCGGTATATCCGGAAATGACTTCGGAGGTGGGGAACGCAGCCACAAATCCAACCAGAGCCTGATCTTCGGTTATTAATCCCTCATCTATCATCTGCTGTATCTTCATTCCGGCAGCGATTCCGCTGACGTATCTTCCCTGATATGCTTCACCTTTGAAAGTGTGATAGTTTTCGGGAACGCTTACACCCTTCATATCCATGTATGAGGTCTGACAAAACTCTGTGCCCGGGTATTCCGGAGCCAGTTTCGGAACCAGTTCACTGTATCCGTTAAAGAAGATGATATCGCATCCTGCGTCGGCCAGTTCTCTTAAGGGCTCTTCCATCTCATCATCCAGCACATTACTGTTTGTCAGGATGTCAACTTTTTTACCGTATTTCTTTTCCAAAGCATCCTTAGCCAGGGAAAAATTGTATGTATAGGGGGTGCTCTCATCGTTGTCATAGATGAAGCCGATGGTCAGGTGATCCTTGCCGCCGGTGAGATTCATCAGTTTCAGGATTAATACGAGGCCGGCCAGTATGACTGCACAAGTTATTATTGTTGTGATATATACTCGTTTCATATCATAGCGTCCTCCTCATCCTCGTTTGTTTTACCGCCTTTTTCTTTCTTCATTTCTTCTTCCTGTATCTTTTTGTCTTCCTCCTCACGGCGTTTTAATTCTTCCTGGGCTTCCTGATCAGCTTGTACTACCTCCGCACGTTTCTGTGCATAGAGTTCATCCAGATCGATCACCTTTCGGTCAATGAGCCGCAGGAAAGCATCAAGAGCATCGGGATCGAACTGTGTGCCCCGGCCGCGTTTCATTTCATTCATAACGTAATCCGTATCCATGTGATTGCGGTAGATGCGGTTGGAAGTCATTGCATCGAAGGTGTCCGCAACACTGATGATACGTGCATAAAGAGGAATCTCTTCACCCTTTAATCCATCGGGATAACCCTTGCCGTCGTATCGCTCGTGATGGTACTTGGTTCCATCCAGTACGTGTTCGATGAGAGTGAAGTCCTTTAATATCTCTGAACCGCTTATAACGTGGGACTTCATCTTTGCATATTCGGAATCAGTAAGTCTGCCCACCTTGTTCAGTACGCTGTCGGGGATTGCTATCTTTCCTATGTCGTGCATCTGAGCGGCTTTACCTAAGTTGGCTATCTCTTTCTTGTGCTTAAAGCCTTTAAAACAGCCCATTTCCTCTGCAATCAGCATGGAATATTGGGCAACTCTCATGGAGTGCTGATGTGTTCGCACGTCCTTGGCATCGACTGCGTTTGCGATAGCCATGACTGTTTCGTTAGCCATGTTCAATTTGATCTGCTGCTGGTGGAGCTGTCTTTGAACGATCAGCCATGTAAACCACACAAGCATCAGTGAGAGAACCAGTAGCATGTACACCAGGAAGCCCTGCTGCTCATATATCTCGCCTTCTTTAATGATATCGAATTTTCTTTCTTCCAGAATATGTTCGCCGGCGCTGTCTAAAATAGCCAGGTGGAAGGTATATTTGCCTGCGGGCAGGTTGCCGTAAATTATGTTTGTCAGGTTGTTTTGGGGGACGATGGTCCACTGAGGATCAAAACCATCAAGGAAGTATCCCACATTGGGCTCCTGGATGGTGTAGTTTAATATTTCGGGGCTCAGTTCCACACGTTTTACGCCCTGACCGATGGTGATGGCTCCCATTCGGGCAATGGGTTGCAGCACGTCGTCAAGCTTTACGGATGCCAGCTGCATTCTATAGGAACGGACATCGGTATTATATTTTTCCACATCAATGACATATACTCCGGTATCGCAGGGGAGGAAGAGCTCACCATTTCCGTTGTAATAGTTCCAGGAGTTTGCGGTGAGAGAGGTACCCAGTCCCCTTCGGGCATCCAGAAGTTCCCAAGCCATATCGCCGCCGGAAACCAGTTCATCACGCTCCACAACGTAGATTCCCGCGCTGGACATAACAAAAAGAGTATCTTCATCCTTTACCCAAATATCATAGTTGTTGAAATAGGGGAATTTATCCAATGTGCGGATGGTGCCGTCCTCATCCATATAGCACAGTCCGTTACTGGTGACGATGAACACTCCGTCTGATTTCGGGTCCTTTATGGTACGCAGGATTACATCGCTGCTGAGGCCGTCTTCACGGGTAAGCATTTTTTTCACTTCGCCGTTTTTCAGGATTGCGATACCGTCACCGTCGGTTCCTGCCAGTACGGTGCCGTCAGATTGCTCGGTGAGGGTCAGTATCATGGAATAGATGGGACCGCCTTCATTGCGGATGGTCTGGGTGACACGGTGATCTTTGATATAGCTGATACCGCTGTCCCCGGCAGCAAGGATGGTTCCGTCAGAGAGTCCTGTAACGATCCTGGCACGGTTTCCGAAGCTTCCGTTTTCTGCATTGTATTCCCAGATCTTTCCGCTGGCTTCAAATTCCATCAGGCCGTTGCCGTATGTACATACCCAAAGGTGATCTTTTGAGTCCACATACATACACCTGATACGTGTACCATCCAGCTTTTTGGAAAGAGTATTATCAAGCTGATTTCTGCAGTTCTTGTCTACAACATCCAGACCTTTATCCGTGCCGATGAAGTAGCAATTCTGCCAATATACGATGGCGTTGACAACGTGGCGCTCCATGCCGATGGATCCGTAGACATCCTTGAAGGGTGACCTTGCCAGACGCAGAAGGCCGAGCCTGGATGATGTAAACCAAAGGTTGCCCTGGTAGTCGTAGAGCATATTGTCTATGGAGTTATTGAATTCATTAGTGTTTATATGATGATAGCCATTATCATCCACATATGAAACACCGCTGTCGGAGGCGATGAAGAGAGTGCCGTCGCTAAGGTAGTTTAAATTGTTGATGCTGTTGATCTCATCACAGGTTTCTATCTTTATTAGACTGAAGCGGTCTCCGGTAATGTCGTAGCAATATACGTGGTTTCCGGAGGTACCTGCCATAAGATTGCCATCGGGGGCAAAGGCACAGCAGTTAAAAACTTCATTTCCTTCGGGAACCTGTATGGAGGTCAGAACCTCGCCGCCCTTCATAAGAAACAGACGTCCGTCGGAAGCAACCGTGGCAACATGTCCCAATAGGTCTGCTGAGATGCTGTCGGCATTGTAAACATCAGTCAGAGTATTTGATGCCTTCAGTCCGTTGTTCATTGCCAGGATCTGCATGCTGTCGGTGGTGCCGACATAATAGTAACCATCGGTTGCACGAATGATACAGCGCACTGAGTTTGAGGGAAGTCCTTCGGATTCATCCAATACGTTAACAACTTCTTCGCGGATAACTATGGAAAGACCATTGTCGTTTGTGCCGATCCAAAGACGGCCTTCCTCGTCCACGTAAAGACAGTTCACGTTTTTTACGGAATCATAGTCATCTACCCAGTGAAAATCGCGACCGTTGTATCTGTACAGTCCGGCATAAGTACCGATCCATATAACACCGTCATTGGTCTGGGCGATATCATTTGCCTCACCGCAGGGCAAGCCATTGTTACTGCTGTAAACCGTTTGGACGTAATCGTTGTAATCCACAGTTTCGGAGGAAGAGGCGGCATTTGTGGGAATATAACAGGACAGCCCCAGAGTAATGCAAAGCAGAACGGCCACTGTGGCGGTCGTTGTTTTTTTCATGGTACGGTTATCGGATTTAAGAAACCTGCGGATCAGAATAATGATATAAACCGCAGCAATGGTAAGAATCTTGTCTACGAATTCCAGAGCAAGCTGTCCCAGGATGGAACAGACGAATAAAGGGAAATTTTTTTTCAGAAGGAAATCGATAATGCCGTTACCCCATCTGTTGTTGGTGTAACCATTGTCTAATATCAGATTGAGGGGGACAGACACGACGAGAGAAACGAGCATACCCAGAGAAGCGGCTTTCATAAAGCCGTAGAACTCGTTAAACCATTTCTTACGGGCAGCATACCCTACGATCATACCCAGGGCGATACTTGTCAGGGAATAGAACAGGGACAGGTGATTTACCACACAGTATGCAAGGTTTCCCGTAAGCCCCACAAAGGCCCCCACCACGGGACCACCGATGTATGCACTCAGCACGGTTCCGAAGGAATCCGCCCACATAGGCAGCTGAAAATGTACCGCTATCAGTTTTCCGCCGATGTTCAAGCTAATGCAGATCGCAGTAAAAAGAATGATTTGCCAGATCTTCCACTTTTTCATATGTATGATCTCCTCATAAATCTCTCTATAACTGTATATATCCCTTTTTGCCGATTATAGCACAAATCACGGATTGTTTAAACGTTTCATATTTATAAAATAGGGAACTCCTTTTGTTTTTTTGATATGTCAGGTTTGGTATAATAAATGCACATGCAGTATAATTATCTTAAGGCATTGAAATAAACATGAAAAAACTGGATAAAAAGATCATAAAAGAAACAATAAGCATAGCCTGGCCCGCAGTGATCGAGTCTTTCTTTACGGCATTTGTGGGACTGGTGGACTCATATATGGTGAGCAGTCTGGGAAGTAATTCCGTGGCCGCTGTTGGACTGACCACTCAACCGAAGTTCATGGGACTATCCATGTTCTTTGCCATAAATGTATCCATGTCCGCATTGGTTGCAAGACGAAGGGGAGAAGATCGGAAAGAGGATGCCAACAGGATACTGCTATCGGGCCTTTTGTTCATCATTCTGGCAGCAGTAATTATAGGCAGTATTCTGGTAATGACCGCTGATCCGATCATAAAGTTTTGCGGCTCGGATACGGATACTCACGACCTGGCAGTATCGTATTTTAGGATTGTCATGGGAGGAATGATATTCAACTGTATACAGATGGGTATCAACTCCGCACAGCGCGGTGCGGGAAACACAAAGATCACCATGCGCACCAATCTGACGTCAAATATCGTGAATGTGGTTTTCAATTATCTGCTTATTGGCGGAAAATTTGGATTCCCGGCTTTGGGTGTAAAGGGAGCTGCTATTGCAACGGTACTTGGAACAGTAGTAGCAAGTGTGATGAGTTTTCTGTCCCTGTTTAAAAAGGACTGTTTTGTCAGCGTGCCTTACATAATCAAGAACAAGATAAAGCCGAGTATCGACGCCTTTAAGTCGCTGGTCAAAGTGGGATATTCCGTTTTCTTCGAGCAGATACTCATGAGAATCGGTTTCATGGCAACATCCATCATGGCTGCAAAAATGGGAACGGATTCCATGGCGGCACACCAGGTGGGAATGAACATCATGGGATTGTCCTTTTCCTTCGGTGACGGATTGCAGGCAACTGCGGTGGCTCTGATAGGGCGGTCTTTGGGCGAAAAAAACGAAGACTTGGCAAAGGAATACGGCCGCACCTGCAGGGTGCTGGGGCTTATTATTTCCATTGTCCTTGCCGGCCTGTACTTCTTTGGCGGTCGGGCACTTATGTCGGCCTTCTTTGAGGAAGAGCATATTGTGGATATCGGTGTCGGCATCACCAGGATCATTATGATAGTGGTCATATTCCAGGTATCGCAGGTCGTCTATATGGGATGCCTAAGAGGAGCCGGAGACACGGGCTATACCGCCATGGCTTCCATTATCAGCGTAACTGTCATCAGGACTG
>JAEEGL012455438.1_pt1 | contig 13309 bp, 10 predicted proteins | sample 9134231 | NCBI WGS metagenome assembly JAEEGL01 (sample SAMN16246548, study PRJNA631951) | gut metagenome | biome: gut microbiome; feature: rumen; material: fiber-attached | host: Bos | place: Iran: Karaj | collected 2018-10 | reverse complement strand
GTACGGATGCGGCAGTCCTTGTCGTAGTATTCGTAAGGTTCAACAACGGTTCTGCCCTCACCAAGTTCAATGTAAAACGCTCCTTCGCCCTCTCCCTCAACATCGATCTCGATAGCTGCATGCTCCCTGATCTCGTCGGTATTGATGAGCTTAGCTGTCTCATCGGCATTTCTTACTAATTCTTCGTACGTCATTTCAAATCCTCCTTTTTGAAACACAAATTGTGAAATAAATATCATACATTCTTTTTTACAACGTGTAGTTTATCACATTTCGAAAAAAAGAAAAGGTTTTTTTTGAAAGGAAGTGCAGCTTGTTTCGAAAACGTTTGAAAACGTTGAATTTTGTTCCTGCATTCTCTGTTTGCTCCGTTGCTGTTTATCACGAAGAATGTTGCAAGATTTCCGGAGTAATGATATGATTATTATGGTTTTTGGGTTCATTTGATGGCGAAGCTGAAGATTTCAACAAGCGGCTAAAAGAAGGATGGACCGGAAAGGATGAGAGATGAGCGGAACAGCAGGGAAATATATAATAAAGATTCTTGTCACGGGCATTGCTGTTTTCGTTGGCGCAATGTGTCTTGCGGGATGCACGAAAAGGTCTCCTGCGGAAATATCCAAAGATACTCCGGTAGACGCCTTTTTACCGTCTCTTTCACAGGAAGCCGGTGTTTACGGCGGTTATTTCTTCATTCCTATCAACGATAAGGTATACAGATACTCGATGGATGAGCATCTGGATAATGAAGGAGATGTGGGCAACGTCATTTTTTCCTGCACGGAAGATGGTTGCGGCTATTCTGCGAATTATGTCTTTTACGAATCCCATAGTTATCCCCAACACGAAAAGATTATTGCTTGCTGCGACGGAACATGGTTTACAGTTAAATATGCCCCGGCCTTAAAAAGCTCAAAAGGTGTTATCGAAGACGCTATAGCAGCGAATTTTGTCGTTGTGAACAATGGGGAGTTCTTGAACGGAGAAAAACTCTGGGATGATTTCACGACAAAAGCCAAAAAAGGGCAAAAATCTTCTGTAATGGTAGGACAAATATATGAGCAGGAGGGAAATCTCGGAAATGACCTTAGACGCGCTACAAAAGAGGATTATCCCATGGTTTTCTTTACAAAGATAGTTTTTGACGGAGAGAGATATACCGTCAGCCCCATTCATTATGTGGGTGACGTCTTTGTGGAATATTGTGAGCCGGGCTATGATATGCCCGAAAACTCGTACAGATTCCTAAAATGTGATGAAGAGACTCCGAGGTCGGACAAAGTAACGGACAGATTCGTATCATGGTATTTCGTGGATGATGAATCGGTAAGTTATCGGCAAATAATGAGTGCATATCTAAGCAGTGTTCGTCTTCCCGACGGACAAGGCGGCCTTGGTAATCACAGACTGCTTTTTTTGATAAAAAATAAGTGAGGATATTATTAGAGAAAAGAAAGGATAAAACGGGAAAGACCATGAAAAATGTACGCTGGCAAAGGCTAAAATACCGAAAACCTGGTAGAAACGCTTATTAACGACTAGAAGTATGTTTGCTGCATTACAAACATATCAATAAAAAATATCTTGCGGGTTTACGAGCCTTCTTGTAAACCCGCTTTTTCTGTGATAAATTCTATTTGAAACACATAACTCAGCTTCCTTTGAAAAAGGAACTGTGGACCGCGAATTATTAAAACATGTGAGATTTTTACCCTCGGATCCGTAGTATATTGGTGTAGAGGGTAATTCTGATTTACAGTCGTGCAGGTAACGGAGGATCGTTTTGGAAGACAGACAGATAATTGAATTGTTCAAAGAGCGCTCAGAACAGGCAATTTCGGAGCTTTCAAAGAAATACGGCCCCCTGTGCAGAAGTGTCGCTTTCGGGATACTGAAGGATGAGCGGGATGCGGAAGAATGTGCAAATGATGCATTCCTTGGTGCATGGAACACGATCCCGCCCTTTGAACCGGAAAACCTGCAGACCTATGTGCTAAAGCTTATCAGAAATCAGGCGATCAAGAGGTATGAGGCTAACACCGCCATGAAACGCAACAGCATTTATGATGTTGCCCTTGATGAGCTTGAGGACTGCTTCCCGGATGCATCGTCGGTCGAAGATGAGGTAGAGGCAAAGGAAGTGGCAAGGGCGATAAACAGATTCCTTGAAACCCTTGATAAACAGGACAGAATAATGTTCATAAGGCGTTATTGGAAAGCGGAAACGGTAGAAAGCCTGGCAGCGGAGCTTAACAGGACCAACCACTACATTTCGGTAAGATTGTCGAGGATACGGGAACGACTGAAAAAGTACCTGAAAAAAGAGGGAATCTTTCTGTAAATGCTCGTACAAACGGCAGCAAATCATCCTGCAAAGGAGGAAACCAGCAATGAAAAGAGATAAGATCACAGAAGCTTTAAGCGGGCTCGACGAGAAATATATTGATGAGGCGCTGAATTTTAATCAGGAAAAAACGGATGCGAAAACAGGTGACAATACGGGAAAACACAGGAATAAAGCGGTCATATACAGATGGATCGCCATTGCGGCCGGTTTTGTGCTTGTTTTGACAGCTGTATCGACTGTGATAGCCATTAAGGCGGAAGAGGCAGAGTACAATAAAGCTCTAGCGTTTTTTGAACAGAATTATCTGTCTGTAGAGGGGCTTGACAGGGCTGATATAAAGAAAGCCTATAAAGAGATCATATCCGGAAGATATGAAGGCGAGGATGTGTCGGAAGTGATAAAAAAAGTGATCCCGGGATACGAGATTGCTGACAGTGCCATAAACGATCCTTTGGTTACCGGAGAGCCGGACAGCCTGAATGAACAGGCGACATGGATCAGGGTAAACAAAGCGCTCGGAAGAGATAGGGGATATAATTTTACTATTAAATGGAAGCGTAAAGAGGTACCCGACAAAGACGGGAATATGACTATCGGGCCACTTGAAAAAAGCATTGTGACTTGCACCAAGGATGATGTCGCGATTTGGACGGCAGAGATTGAAAAGATGCATGTGGACACCCTGTATATAAAGCGTACATCAGTCGGAACGCTTATATGGGGGCTGTATCAGGACAGGCCGGTACAATACGGAAAGCTGATCTGTGTTGATGATAACGGGAAGATCATATGGGAAAAGTGCTATGAAAACAGTTCCGATCCGGAAACCGTGAGAGCTGTACTTGAGAGCAAAAATGGGACTATCGCTGTATTCAGCCTGAGAACGGTCACCGAAGATACCGGGAAAGAATATTCGAAGCGCATAGACAACAAGATCGGTATCAGCATAATCGATAAAGACGGCAGGGAGTTAAGTTATAAAAGCTTTGAGGAGAAGGGCTCCTTTGGAATAGATAATGCAGTATTATGCAAAGACGGGTTCCTGCTTGCATGCACGAGAAAATCGACTCCCGTCATTTATATGCTTGCGTCAGACGGATCGGTGGAAAGAGAGATGTCTCTAGATTCGGAAGATTTTGATTATAAGATTACAGACATGATTGAATACGGTGAAAACTTTATTCTGTCGGCATATGCTTACCCGCATACCGAATCCAATGATTACTCCAGAGATGTTCTTAAGTTGCTTACATATTGTGTCAGCCACAAGCAGGAAATGAAGAACGATACCGAGAACGCCAGTGAACTTGTTAAGGCATGCTATGGATTATACTCTGATGAACTGTTGGAGCTTGCCAAGGAGAACTTTACTGCGGTAATGTTTCTTTGCAATAAAGACACCGGTGAGTTCGAAGCTTTTTACAGCGTAAAAGACTCCTGGTCCGGAGAATTCTCCCTGTCGGAGGATGGAAAGCTTCAGTGGTTTACAATAAGTGTTTCCGATATCGCATATGTTCCGCAATATAATTCTTGTAGCCTGATAGTATTCGGTAATGTTCTTTGCAATGTTATTGATGAAGAAGGCTGCCTGACGAACCGCCGTAACACCGGTAAGGGCGATCAGCTGCGAAGATAAAGATTAGGAGTCAGTGGGGTCGTTTCTCGGTGACTCAATGAGCAGCACAACGGCAAAGAACCTCGGATTATACGGTATCTGCCTCGGTGTTGCGGCAGCAGGAATTCTTATCCTTACATTTGCAAAGAGAAGACACTACAAATAACAGACAACAGTCACAATGCATAATATAGAGTAAAGCAGTCCCGGGGACCGTCCCGGGGACAACCCCCGAGGCTGTTTTGATATTTTATGTAAAACATAAAAATTTTTGCGTTTTACATTGACAAACCTGAACCGTATGATATAATGAGACCGGATACAGATATCGCATTTTGTATTACTGTTACGCTCGGAGGTAAAAATGCAAAAACAACATTTTGTGATCCTTGCACGGATAGCAATAATCTTCGTTTTCCTTATTGGCATTTGCATATGCTGTTGGTGGTACCCCTTAAGTTTTTCATTATTCACGGTTGGGGTCGTATCCGGTGAATCCGCAGCATCGATCGATATTACCCCTGCGCAGAATACTGCATTTTGGGTACAATTGATCTTTTCGTGGATCACATCGCTTCCTTGCTTTGCCGTGTTGTGCCTTTGTTACAAAAGTACATGCCATGCAAAGAAAGAAGATTTCTTTTCTCTTCCCAATTCAAAACTGTATAAATGGAGCGGTTTGCTGCTTTTGATCGACTCTGTGATATTTATTACGGGACATGTGGTTTTCATGTTTTTGAAATGGAATCCCTTTGTGATCATTTATTTCGTCCTGGGATTTCTCGGATTGATCTTTGCACTGGTCAGTTATGCTTTTTATGGCTATCTGCTGAAGGCAGTCCAACTTAAAGAGGAGAATGACAGCATATTATGATCGTAGTAAATATAGATGTTATGCTTGCCAAAAGAAAGATGAGCGTAACCGAATTATCTGAAAAAGTAGGCATTAGCCTGACAAACATTTCATTGCTGAAAAACGGCAAAGTCAAAGGCCTGCGCTTCGAAACGCTCGACAAGATATGCAAAGCCCTTGACTGCCAGCCGGGGGATATCCTCGAAAGACAATAGAATAATTGAATATATGCTTTGTCAACAGTCCTGGGGCCAACCCGGGGCTGTTTCTTGTGTGACAAGGGAATATATCGGCTCACAGGCGTATGTGTTCTGTACAGAAAAAAGTAATGAGGACGCTCGTAACCATCACGCTCGGAATAATAATAAATGATTTTTATTTTTGTATGGCAAATGATGCCAAACTGTGATAAGATTAGTCCGTCGATACAAAAAACAGGGAGGAGAAGGTATGCGACGCGTATTGGTGTTACTAAAGATATTGTTTAAGGTACTGGTGATATTACTTGGAGCATTCCTCGTAATGATATGGCTCATGGATATCAACCATATCGACGAATATGTCGATCCGTCAGTGCCATTCTGGGATGCAATCAAGCATCTGATCGAGGTGGGACTCGACAGCATCCCGATGAAGGATCTGTGGACTTATTACAAGGACAATATGCTGTTCCTTGGCATCCATAAGGGGATAACAAACTCAGTCTGCATCCTTGCAAGCCTGCCGCTCATACCGCTTTATATCGTCATACTTACAAGGGGCTGGGGCGGTATCCTCGGGTACACCCTTCGTAATCTCATGACCACATATGTCTATGTCGATACGGGTGAGTTCGCTTTCGAGGAGATGAACGATTTTGTTATCTTCCTGCCACTGATCAACTTTGCCGTTAAGCTGATGCTCATATGGGCGATCTTCGAACTTTCGCCTTTTATACTGCTTATAACACTTGCAATCAACATTATCCAGCTGTTCTGGATAAAGCTCGGTTAAGAAATGGGCAGTCAGGAGGAAGAATATGAAGAAGACAGATAAAAAGAGACTTTTAGCGCTCGCGTTGCTGCTCATCATGTGCATAGTGGCGCTTCCGGCATGCAAACAGAGACAGCCGAAGACCAACAAGTGGTTCTATATAGGACGCACGGAGCCTGAATATGCGGGCGGTGTGGATGCTCCGTGGGATGAGCTTGCCGAAGAGTATCCGATACTGAAATATGTTCCGCATATGATGGAGGTTATAGATTTTTACAAGCCTAACGGTAAAGGAATAAAATTCGGTTACCTTGAGGTTGCCGATCCGGAGGCCAAGTATAAAGAACTTAAGACCCTGCTTGAGAACGACGGATTCAAGCAGGATACCGAATACAAATCCTACCCGGATAACAGAAGCCGCGGGACTGACCAAGACAAGGAACAGGCTACGGCAGTCAAATTCGTAAAGGAACTTGAGGATAATCCGGATAAATTACAACAGGTTGTTGTCTACATCGAGTATTATGAACTTCGATTCAAAAACTCGAGAAATGTATTTGTATGGATCAATATCAGATAATTAATTACAGTAAACGGAGGCATTATGGACAGAAATGTACGCTGGCAGAGGTTGAAATATTTAAGCCCCATGCCGCTTGGAAAAGACGGAAGGCGTGTGACGGGTTCAAGAGAGCATCTTGACCGCTCAAAAGAGATAGCGAAAGAGGGCATGGTGCTGCTCAAGAACAACGGCGTTCTGCCGTTTGGGCAGGGGACAAGGCTTGCGCTCCTCGGAAAAGGCGTATTCGACTATGTAAAAGGCGGCGGCGGTTCCGGAGATGTTACGGTTGCTGGGACCGTGAACCTTTACGACGGGTTTAAGGCAACAGGTTGCGTTTCTGTATTCGAAGAAGCCTGCGATTTCTACAAGAAAGAGGTCGAAGCGCAGTATCGTGACAAAAAGGAGCCCGGCATGACCGTTGAACCCGAGCTTCCGGACGATATCTTAAAGCGCGCTGCGGCATTTACCGATACCGCTGTCATCGCGCTCTGCAGGTTTTCCGGCGAGGGCTGGGACAGAAAACCCGAGGACTTCTTCCTTTCCGAAGGCGAGAAGAAGCTTATCGAAAAGGCAAGGAAGGCCTTCAGAAAGATCGTCGTTGTTATAAATGCCGGCGGTCAGATCGAGACAGGCTGGATAAAGGACGATCCGCTGATAGACGGCGCTCTTTATGCTTGGCAGGGAGGAAGCGAAGGCGGCGCCGCTGCGGCAGAGCTCCTTTGCGGGATCACAACGCCCTCCGGCAAGCTTGCGGATACCTTTGCAAGAAGCCTTGAGGATTATCCTTCCGCTGAAGGCTTCGGGAAAAGCGATGCTTTTGTTGAATATGAGGACGATATCTTTGTAGGCTACAGGTACTTTGAGACTGTTCCCGGCGCAAAAGAGAAAGTCGTTTATCCCTTCGGCTACGGCCTTTCCTACACGACATTCGCCATAAGGCCTGCGGGCGTGCTTGAAACACCGGAAGGTCTTGTGTTTGATTTTATCGTTGTAAATACCGGCGAATTCGCGGGCAAGGAAGTGGTGGAGCTTTATGCATCCGGTCCTGCAGGGCTTGCCGACAGGCCCGCAAGGATCCTTGTCGGATTCAGGAAGACAAGGAGCCTCAAGCCCGGCGAATCCGTTTCTTTGAGCATATTTGTTGATAAAAAGGCCCTGGCTTTCTATGACGATCTCGGGATCATCAAGAAATCCGCATGGATACTTGAAAAAGGCGACTACTGCTTCTATACCGGCGGAGACGTAAGGGATTCGAGAGAGATCGATTATGTCTACAATGTGGGCGAAAACGAGATCATAGAGCAGTGCACCGCAAAGCTTACACCTTCTCACTTAAAGAGGAGACTGACATCGAACGGGTCTTATGCTGATGTTCTCTTTGATGAGTCCGTGCCTGTTGATGATGCCCCCGTGACCCGCATCGAAATGGACCGCATCAACGGATTTGCGCCAAATTACCGCGGATGCCACGGTTTGAGGATGTTCCCTTCGGAAAGGATGAACGAGAACAAAAAGCAGCTGGATGAGGTTGCTGCCGGTGGCATCACTGTTTCGGAATTCCTTGGGCAGTTCAGCGATGAAGACCTTATGTGGCTTTGCGGCGGAACGCCCAATGTGGGACTTGCAAATACCTGCGGCTTCGGAAGTATGCCCGATTACGGCATTCCTCCCGTTATGACAGCCGACGGTCCGGCAGGGCTGCGTATCCGCCCCGAATGCGGTGTCTGCACGACCGCGCTTCCGTGCGCAACGCTTGTGGCCTGCACCTGGGATCCTGATATTGCTTACGCAGGCGGCGCCCTCGGAGGCCTTGAAGTTAAGGAAAACAATATCGCAGTATGGCTTACCCCGGCTGTAAACATCCACAGGAACCCGCTCTGCGGCAGGAACTTTGAGTATTATTCCGAAGACCCGCTTCTTACAGGCAAGATGGCGGCAGGCACCGTACGCGGCATTCAGTCCGCAAGGGTAGCGGCAACAGTCAAGCATTTTGCACTGAACAATAAAGAGACCAACCGCCTTGACAGTGACTCAAGGGCTACGGAGCGCGCCATCCGCGAGATATACCTCCGCCCTTTCGAAATCATCGCAAAAGAAGCAGATCCATGGTGCTTTATGTCCTCTTACAACATTATCAACGGAAGACGCGCTTCCGAGAACAAAGAGCTTTTGACCGACATCCTGCGCGGTGAGTGGGGCTATGACGGTCTTGTGATGTCCGACTGGTGGGGACACGGAGAGCATTGTGTGGAGCTTGCGGCAGGAAATGATATCAAGATGCCTGTGGGTTACCTTGAAAGCCTTGAGATGGGCGTAAAGGCCGGTATCATTGACAGAAAGGATATGCTCAGGACCGCGGAACGCCTGATGAAGCTCATATTGAAACTTGATTAAGGGAAAACGGCTCCCGCAGACAAAACTTGTAATGATGCACAGCAAAAAACCGCCTGCGCGGTTTTTTCGCTTGCAACTTCGCTAGGAGGAAAAATGAACCGGGTTGAAAACAAGAACGCAAGAGCGCTCACACCGCCTATGGGCTGGAACAGCTACGATTATTACAATACATCGGCTGACGAAGAGGACATTAAGGCCAATGCCGATTATATGGCAAAACACCTGAAGAAATACGGCTGGGAGTATGTGGTCGTTGACATTGAGTGGTATTCGAAGCACGGCCACCGCTGCAACGACGAATTCCAGTACATCCCCTTTGAGGCGATGGAGATCGATGAATACGGCCGCCTGCAGCCTGCGCTTGAGCGTTTTCCGTCATCAAAGGGAGGAAAAGGCTTTAAGCCGCTTGCCGACTATATTCATGGGCTCGGGCTCAAGTTCGGTATCCATATCATGCGCGGTATACCGAGGATCGCGGCCCATAACCATATGCCTGTGCTTGGGACGAAGACAACAGCAGACACCATTGCAATGCCGGACAACACCTGCTTCTGGAATCCCGACATGTATGGAGTGAATCCCGCAAAACCTGCATCGCAGGCATATTACGACTCGATAATGCGGCTTTATGCCGAATGGGGCGTGGATTTTATCAAGTGTGACGATATCTGCCGCATGGACCGGCAGACTGCGGAAGAGGAGATAAAGATGCTCGCCCGCGCCATCGACAAGTGCGGAAGACCGATAGTTCTCAGTCTTTCCCCGGGTGCGGCGCTTATAGAAAAGGCCTGGCTCTATTCGCAGAACGCGAATATGTGGCGCATTACCGACGACTTCTGGGATGACTGGAAACTCCTTAAGGCTATGTTTGAACGCTGCGAGGTATGGGAAAAGCATACCGGACCGGGCTGCTGGCCGGACTGCGACATGCTCACACTCGGAAAGCTCGGAAAATGGCATAACGGTGAAAGAAAATGCAATTTCACCGAAGCAGAGCTTAAGACTATGATGTCGCTCTGGTGCATTTTCCGTTCGCCGCTAATGCTCGGCTGCAAACTTCCGGGGCTTGACAAAGAAACGCTAAAGCTCATCACGAACGCAAAGATACTGGAGCTGCTCAGGTTTCCGGAACAGGCACACCAGGTACTTCGCGATGACGAAAAAGCGGTCTGGATAAATAAAAACAAAAAAACAGTTATTGCTCTCTTTAATCTTGCCGATAAAAAGAACAGAGTGTCTGTGCCGCTCGAAGACGCTGGTATTACCGCAAAGGTCACGGAAGGCACGGAGCTCTGGACAGGTGAAACCGTAAAAATCGCAAGAAAGATACTTGCTGTCGATATTGAACCTCACGGGGCAGCGGTAGTAGAGCTTTGAAATGAAAAAAGTCGTTGCATTTTTTATCAGCCTGTCAGTACTTTTGTTTCTGGCAGGCATTCTTTTTGGCATTGAAGTAGGCAAGCGCTCCGAGCGGAAGCTTATGGCTTCCCGGGACGGGGCGGTGGCTACTCCCACTATGTCCACGCTTCCGACTTCCATGCAGGAAACAAGGATCTCGCCAACACCTGTCGGCTGGAAAGGAAATGAACCGGAATCCTCAGGAAATGTGAATTTGCCGACAGCAGGGCAGGAAGCACCGGGGGATCCGACACAGGGCCCTTCGTCGGCTCCTGAAGACCCCACAGGTTCAGCAGATGACCCGGCGCAGGAGTTAACACCGACACCGGAGGACGGTGATCCCGGGAACACACCCACAGCGGCCCCTGATCTGACGCCAACACTGACGCCTACTCCCACAAACACGCCTACACCTACTCCGAAGCCTACAAATACACCGACACCGACAAAGAAGCCTACAAATACACCTACACCGACGAAAAAGCCCACACCTACGCCTACAAAGGCGCCTTCGCCGACGGGCGGGGCGGTTTCGGGTACGGGGTACTACGGAAAGCTTAAAGTTGTCGGTCACAGCCTGACAGATGCATCGGGCAAACCTGTACAGCTTCGCGGCATGAGTACGCACGGGCTCGCATGGTTCCCCGATTATGTCAACAAAGAGCTTTTCACACAGCTCAAGGGCTGGGGAGCAAACCTCATCCGTCTTGCAATGTATACCGCGGAATACGGCGGATATTGCTCCGGAGGAAACAAGGACAACCTTAAGAAGCTTATCGATAACGGCGTTAAATACGCTACAGAGCTCGACATGTATGTCATCATCGACTGGCATATCCTAAGCGACTCGAATCCCAATACGAATAAGGCCGAAGCCCTGAAGTTCTTCGGGGAAATGAGCAAAAAATACGCCGGAAACGACCATGTCATCTACGAGATATGCAACGAGCCGAACGGCGGCACTTCATGGGCCGACATAAAGAAATATGCAGGTGAGGTGATCCCCGTTATCCGCAAGAATGCTAAGGATGCCGTGATCATAGTCGGCACGCCAACCTGGTCCCAGGAGGTTGACAAGGCGGCAGCGGATCCGATCATGGGTTACGATAATATCATGTACGCGCTGCATTTCTATGCCGCAACACATAAGAAAGACCTGCAGACCAGGTGCGAAAACGCATACAACAAGGGACTTCCGATCTTTGTGACGGAGTTTGGCATCTGCGATGCTTCGGGAAACGGCAGTCTTGACAAGACCGAGGCGAACCGCTGGATAGCGCTCTTAGACAAGCTCGGGATTTCCTACGCGAACTGGAGCCTCTGCAATAAGGCAGAGAGCGCTTCGTTTATCAGCAGCGGCTGCAGCAAGAAGTCCGGACTTACATATAACGAGCTTTCCGAAAGCGGAAAATGGGTAGTTGATATGCTTTCAAAGGGCGGCGCCAACACGGCGTCGATAACTCCCGGAGCGGGGAACATATCCGCAACGCCGACACCAACACAGAAGCCGAAGGCGACGCCCACACCATCTTTGTCACCTACGCCTACTCCTTCGCCAACCCCTACCGCTACTCCGACACCGACTCCAAGCCCGAGTCCTACGCCTGTACCGATAGAGATCGAAAAGGCTTTCGGCCCGGTTAAGGGGATGAATGTGAACGTCGAAAACAGCGGCAACACCTACGAGGATAACGAAGGCTATACCGTTTTCACGATATCCGTGGAGATCACGAACGATTCCGATACAGACGAAACAAACTGGAAGCGAAAGCTCGAATTCAAGCCCGATTACGAGATAAAGCTGGTCAATTCCTGGTGGCAGGCAAAGGCCGAAAAGAAAGGAAACGGAATCGAGATAACACCTACAGCGGAGCAGTATATGACGGTTCCTGCAAACGGCAAACTGGACGGTGCATTCACCATGATGATAGGCGTTAAACGGAAGGAAAAAGCCGCAGAAAAGCCCGGCGACAAGCCCAAAGCCCCATGATCGGCCTTTAGTCCGCGCAGCCTTGTAAAAATGCAGCTGAAAAATGATGCAGTTCAGGGAATATTCGAGTATGATTGAAATAACGCCCATAACAGTTTCCTGTTGTGGGCGTGAATTTTTATTGGATGGATGGACGGCGTCTTAGCACACGGTTCTTGCGGCTGCAGATGCCGGTTTACAGTTCGGTCCCGGCTTCGGCATTTTCCTTCATGCGCACGAGCTTCTCTTTTGTGGGGCCGTCAAATACTTCGAGCGCGGGAATGTTCTGGATGTATTTTGCGAAAGTGGTATAACCGAAATCCCTGATATTGAAGTCCCTGAACTGCAGATGGAGCTTGTTGCTCAGGTCTCCAAGCGGGATCTCACCCTTTTGGGCAACGCAGTTTACGGCATAGAGCTCGATCTGTTCGCGGCTTCCGGAATTGTCCATGAGGTCAACGGTCACAGTACTGTTGACCTTTTTCAGTTTCAGCGACTGGAATTCCTCAAGGAATTTTGAAAGCAGGCTGTAGCCGTAATTCCTGACATCGAAGTCGGGGTACATCTTTACAAGCGTGCTTCCAATCTCGCCGAGACCGGTGGTCTTTCCGGAGTTGGAGTTGTTGGTTATAAGGCTTACAACAACAGATTCTATGGTTCGCTTGTCGATAGGCGCTTCCACGCGCTGTTTCGATTTTGACCTTGATTTTTTGCTTGTGTTTTCTTCGATTTCTTCTTTGCTGTCGGCGCTTTCCTGGTCAAGCAGGATCTCGAGGCAGGTAAACCTGTCGCACGCCACGCGGAAGGCCTTCGGCGTCTTGTTTTCGCCCATGCCGATAACGTTCATCCCTGCTTCCCTGAGGCGGCTTGCAAGCCTTGTAAAATCAGAATCGCTGGACGCAAGGCAGAAGCCTTCAACCTGGCCGGTGTAGAGGATATCCATGGCGTCGATGATCATAGCCGAATCCGTAGAGTTCTTGCCGATTGTGTAGGAATACTGCTGTATCGGCGTGATGGAGTTATCCAGCAGCACCGTTTTCCAGCCTGAATTGTCATTGTTGGTCCAGTCACCGTAGATTCGCTTTATGGTGACCGTGCCGTACTTCGAAAGTTCGTTGAGTATGTATTTTATGTATTTTTTTGAGATATTGTCTGCATCTATGAGCAATGCAAATCGTTTTTCGCTCATGTTTTCCTCC
>JAEEGL012209246.1_pt1 | contig 13309 bp, 6 predicted proteins | sample 9134231 | NCBI WGS metagenome assembly JAEEGL01 (sample SAMN16246548, study PRJNA631951) | gut metagenome | biome: gut microbiome; feature: rumen; material: fiber-attached | host: Bos | place: Iran: Karaj | collected 2018-10 | reverse complement strand
GGATTGGGGATTGGGGATTGGGGATTGGGCCCAATCCCCAATCCCCAATCCCCAATCCCCATCATAAATCTTAAATTTTTTAATTGATAAAAATTAAAAATTATTGTATTTTTTATATTTATAATTACACCTTTATTATTATTTCTAAATCATTTTTTAAAATTAATAAAAGAAATTTTTAAAAAATAATATTTTATATAAATATATAAAACTATATAAACATATTATCATTCAATCTAAACCACATAAGGAAAAAGTAATATTTAAATCATGTTTAAATCCTTGATCTTTTAACATTTTTCTCCTTTCTAAATATTTTGGAAAACTATCTAAATTTTTTAAATCAGTTGTTGTTAAATTATTTCCTGTTAATTTTAAAACAGTTACTTTAGATTCACCAAAAATTTGATCTGGAATATTTGATATATTATTATAACATAAATCCAATTGAATAATTTTAGATTGATTCCAATTATTTTTAGGAACTAAAGAAATTTTATTGTATGACAAATTCAAAAAAGATAATTGTTCTAAAATAATTAAATCATCTATAAAAGTATTAATGTTATTATGAGATAAATCTAATGTTTCTAATTCTTTTAAATTATTTATTTCATTTGGAATAAAATTAATTTCATTTGAACTTAAATTTAATTCTTTTAATTTAATAAAAGAAGATATTTTATTTGGAATTTTCGTTATTTTATTATTTGTTATAAATAATATTTTCATTGGATATGCTAAATTAAATAAAGTATTTGGAAATTCTTTAAATTGATTATATGATAAATCTACTTTTTTTATTTCGGTTATTTTATTAAAAAATTCTTGTGATAAATCACTTAATAAATTATTTTTTGCTGAGAAAACATTTATTTTTCCTGAAATTTCATATTTATTTTCGAAATTTAAAGATTGTAATTTTAAATTATCTAATTTATATACTTTAGTTACTTTACCATTATCAAATCTATTTTTTAAATTATCTTCAATATCATCTGAAAAACATATTCCCATTATTATATATATATCATTTAAAATATAAAAAATTATTTATTTTAATTTTTTTATAAATTTAATATTATTTTATCATATGTGTTTTTTTTGCATTTATTAAGGATTTATTTTTTTCTTTGATTGTTCATCATTCTTTTTTTTTTTTTGTGATTTTATTCTTGCATTTCTTAAGATAATATCATTTATTATTTTCTTTCTTTTATTATAAAATTTATCAATTGTTTGATCTACAAAATTTTCTATTTGAGGTAATGAAATTTCCCATTGGTCGTTATTGATTTCTTTTTTTTTTTGATTATTTTTTTTCTTCATACTATTTTTCATAAAATTCATTTCTAAAATTCTTTTTGAAAAACCTAATTTTTCCATTACAAAAAAAAATAAATTATTAAATATTAAAGAATTGAAAATAGGAATAAAAAAGGATAAAAAATTATTATTAAGTAAAAAAAGTTTAAATTATCCAAAAGTATGATTACTTGTAATTTCATTTGCAAATTTTACTATTAAAATATATTTCTTCCTTTTTCTTGGTAATGCCTTTCTCCCCAAATAAAACTTTTCCTTTTTCTAATTTTAAAATTAATTCATTATATTCTTTAAAGAATTATTATTTTTTAAAAATTCATTTATTTTTCTTTTATAATATTTCTTCGTTTACGATTTTTATTAAAATATATAATAGATTTTTATATTGAAAATTTCTCGTTATTATATAATTCTTCTTTTATTAATAATGAATACTTATCTTTGTCAATTGATTAAAATTCTTATCATTAAGTTTTTATTTCTTTTATTATTTCTTTAACATATTCTTAAATCTTCTGTAAATTTTCCATATTTTCTTTGAATGAATATCAATTGCATCTTAAGTCACTTCATTTCTTATTTGAAAAATTTTTTTCCAATGAAAATAACAATTTCAAAGTAAAAATTTCTTAATTATTCTTTCAAAAATCAAATTTTATTATAAAAATAATGATAACATAAATATTAGATTTAATTAAATATAAAAAACTCATTTAATGTTATCTACTTCAATGAACAAATAATATTAAATTAGTATTTAACACAATTATTATATTTTTAAAATTTCTAATAAGGGAATTTAAGTAGAAAAAGAGAACCAAAAAAATTTATTTTTTTCTAATGAAATAATAATTAGAAAAAAAGTCGTAAACAATTTAAAAGGATTGCAGTACATAAATACAATTTATAATTGTCATAAGGATTTAAAACCAGTTTAATTTTTGTAGGTTTATTTAATTATAATTTAATAAGTTTAAAAGATATAAAAATTGTTTTTAATATATATTTAAAAAATATTTGAAAGTATTTTTGTATATATAAATTTACAAATTAAAAATTTATTTAAAAATATGATTCATTCTTTTTTTATTTACTTTATAATTTTGACTTTGATTTTGTGAATTATTAGATATATTACTAGAACTTTTTCCCTTTAAATTATAAGAACTTTTCAAATTATGAAAATTATTATTAACAAATTGCACTCTTTGTAAAGGGTTTATTTTTTTATTAAGACTAAAATTATTATTATTATTCCCATTTCCTTTAACAACTTTCAAATAATTTCCATTAGGATTATTTTGATATAAATTAACATTCATTTTAAAAGCAATATTATCACTTTGACTTTTTGAACGATACATTCCTTCTATTTTTTTTTTCTCAGACATTAATTCTTTTTTCCCAATTTTTGATTGTATTATAGGATATTCTCCTGCAAAATAAGACCAATGCATTTTAAAAAAAATTTCTTCAGTTTGTGTCATTGCATCTTTTCTTGGAGGAGCATTTATTATATTATTTTCTTTTTCATTTTTTTCTTTTTCTTTTATTACTTTTTCTTTTTTTGTATTATCACAATTAATAATTATTTTTTGAGGTAATTTTTTTTCATTTTTTTGTTCGTTGAATGTTACTTTTAAAATTTGAGTTAAAGGATTAAATAATTTAATTTCAATATTTGAATTATTTAATGAATTTCCTACATTTGCATTTCTCTTAGAATTACTATATAATAATTTTTTAACTAATACATTTTTTTTTCTTTTTCTTTTTCTTTTAATTTTAGAAGGAAGTAATTTCATAATTTTTTCTTTTTCAAAATTATCAATTGAGGGTTCACTTTCGCTTTTTTCTTCATTTTCTTTTTCATCATCAATTTCTTCATTTTGTTCTTTAATAATTTCTTCTTCAAAATCATTCATATCAATATCAATTGTTCCAAATTTTTTTTCAATTTTAACATTTTCATATTTATAATAATAAGCTAACATTCCTAAACAAACATCTCTTCCTATTTGTTTAATTAAATTACTATTAAAATAAGTTCTACTTAAATCACCACTTCTATTAACACCAAAAAAACTACTTTCTAAAGTAACAATACTGTTATTATTGTTTCCTCCATCAATTTCATTATCTTTATTTAAAATATTAAACAAAGCAATTCTTTGAGTAGAATATTTAAATTTAGGCATTCCATAAATACATTGTTGATAAGAAATAATTTTAGATAATTTACTACAAATAAAAGGAAATAAAGAAGTTAATCTTCTATTATCTTTATAATTACAATAAAAAAAAGAATTAAAAGCTCCAAAATGAGAATGAAAATCACAAATAAAAGCAATTTCTCTTTGAGAAGCTAATTTCAATATCATTTCTTTAGTATAATAAACTTCAGGGTGAATAATTTCATTAGGTTTTAACCATCTTCTATTAAGATCACAACCTGCAAAAGAAGTACGAGAATTTCCAACAAGAACACCATCAGGATTCATCATAGGCACAACTTTAATAATATATATATCACGTAATTTTTTAGCTTCATCTGAATTTCCCATAATGAAATCAATACATCCTTGCATAACATACGAACCTACTGTTTCTCCTGGATGTTGTCTTGCTATTAATACTATTCCCTTCCTTTTATCTTCATATGAAGGTCCTATATTTTTATATATATCATAATAAGAATTTATTGTAAACATATCTAAATTATTTCCTCCTAATGTTGAACATAAAGTTTTCCTGTGAAAGAAAGGATATTTTTCTTCATCTAATTCATATTTTGATAATTCATTCATTAAAGTTGAATAAAAATATGGAAGAGAATTTGCAAAGTAAACTATATCATTATCATATTTAAATTCATAATCAAATGTTAAGGAATGTAATAATCTTTTTCTTTCTGTCATTGAATTATAAACATATAAATTATTAGGATAGTACATTATATTTGAACAATCACGATGCCATCCTATATTTTCTTTTTGAGCTTCTTTAGTTGAATATGTCATTATTTTCAAACCTCTTTGATATAAACAATTTTTACGAAGCATATTTATTATATTAAAATTTACTTTTTTTCCTTTTCTTGTATTTGATACTCTAAAAAAAAACCATTGAATATAACCTGTAGTATTAGTATCATTTTGAAGATATAATTGATATGAATTTTCATCATCTCCTCTAAAAGCACAAAGGAGATTTCCACTTTCAAAACGAGATTCAAAAATTAAAGTCTCATCATTTGAGGATTTTAAAGTATAATATGGTTCAGGTTCTTTTTTATTTTGAATATTATCTTTATTAATTTGTGTTTGATTTCTTAAATTATTTCCTAAATTATTATTTAATTTTTCACTTCCTGATGTTGAAGGTTTATTATTTTCATTATTATTAAAATATATATTTTGATGTAAATTATTTTCATTTTTTATATTGTTTAATTTTTTAACATTTATAATATTTTCTATTTCAATACAACCATCTTTATTTAAAGAAGATTTTAAATAAATTAATTTTCCAAGCATTGAATGTGAATTAATATAAAAATTAGCTTCATACATTTTTTCATTTTGATTTTGTAAATTAATTATATTTGGTTTATATTCAAATTTAGTTATTGGTTCTTCACCAATAAATTTAGGTAAATTTATGAAAGATTTCATTTTTCCAAATTTAGGATTTAAAGCAGGTATATTTGTTCTTTTGATTAAAGGATCTGGAGGAGGAATTAAAGGATTAATTAATTTACAATGTTCAATTGTTCTTTGAGAAATACTTCCTTTTAAAATATTATTTTTATTTTTTAAACTTTTTTTCTTCTCTAATTGATTATTAATATTATTAAATGATAATGAATTTCCTAAATTATTATTTTGATTATTTGATGATGTTGTGTTTATATTTGATATTAAATTTTCTTTTGAGAAACCATTTAATTCTTTTATTTTTATTATTTTTATTGATGAAATTTGAGAAACAATTTCATGAGTGTTATTTGGATTTATTGGAGAATCATTGTCATTTAAAAAATTATTTTCATTTGGATTTATACTATTATATGACTTAATTTCATTAATCTTATGAAGCTTATTGAACATTATTTTTTATTTAATTTAACGAAAATATAACATATATATTTTCTTAATTTTTTTCATTTTTATTAATTATCAATAAAATAATAATTTAAAAAATAAATCTTTATATAAAAAAAATGACTTAACCTAATTTTTTAAAACTAAGCAATAAAAAAGAATTTATAAAATTAAAAACAATTTATCATCTTATGTGAAAACAATAGAAACTTAAAAACAAAGAAAATATTTAAAAAATAAAAAACGAAAAAAAATCTTTTCAACAAAAAAAATAAAAAAACGTAAGATTATTTTACGAAAGAAAACAAAAGCACTTAAAAAAAATATCAAAAAAAAACAAATGATTTAAACTAAAAAAAACAGAACTACATTCAAAAAAACACTTTTTAAAAATATTACAAAATAATAAAAAACCAAAATATGAAAAAAAAGAAAAAAAAATTAAAAAAACCCTTTAAGCATATAAAACGTCAAATAATAAAAAAAAATCAAAAAAAAATACCCGTTTAAAAATCAAAAAGAAATGAGTTTTTCAAAATTAACAAAAATAGGATATTCCTTACGTGATGTAACAGTAGTTCAAGCTCCATTAGGAACTTTCCAACATAGAGCAGACGTAGACCCTTTTGTTGAAATATGCGAAAGAAAAGTTTATCCTGTTTTCGTTAGTCCAATGTCTTCTGTAACAGATGAAAAAAATTATCGTTGTTGGATTGAAAATAAATTAACTCCAGTTGTTCCAAGAAGCATAAAGCAAAATGTTTCTTTTGAAGAAAGAATGAAAATAGCAGAAGAAACCTTTGTTTCCATTTCCTTACAAGAAACTGAGGATTTATATAATTTAGACTTACATAAAAAAATATATATTTGTATTGATATTGCAAATGGGAATTTGTCTTCATTATATGAATCGTGTAAGAAATTAAAGGAGAAATTTAAATTAAATATTAGTATAATGACAGGTAATTGTGCCAATCCCAAAATGTATAATTATTACGCTGAGAATGGAATAGATTGGATGAGAGTAGGAATAGGAATTGGAAGTCGATGTACAACATCATGTAATACAAGTATATATACTCCACCTGCAACTTTATTAGATGAATTAAACCAAATGAAAATCCAATGGAGTAAAGAACATAATGGTGAAATTCCTACTAAAATTATATTAGATGGTGGAATAAGTAATTTTGATGATATTCAAAAGGCATTAGCTTTAGGAGCAGATGCAGTAATGAGTGGAAATATTTTTGCAAGAGCAGAAGAAGCATGTGGTGAAGTTAGATATGCTTATGATATAAACAATTATTCAAATGGTGAATCAATAAGTATTGAAGAGTATAATAATTTAGATGAAGAAAAGAAAAAGAATTATAAACCTTTTAGAGATTATTATGGAATGAGTACTAAAAGAGCTCAAAATATTGTTAATGGTTCTGCTACTAGAACGAGTGAAGGTATTAGTAGACCTGTTGCTGTTGAATATCCAATTGCTAAATGGGCTGATAATATGGAATCTTATTTAAGATCTGCTATGACTTATACTAATTCACAAAATATTCAAGAATTTCAAAACAATACTGAAGTTATTATTCTTGGAGGATCAGGTGATTTGTGTTATAGAAAATAATTTAAACAGTTTGTAAATGGTTAGTGAATAATCACAGTATTTTTAATATCTAAAAATTTAGATATTCGTAATGTTTTGTTTTTTAATTTTATTTTTCTTTCAAAGAGAAAATTTTTATATTTATAAAAACTATTTTTAAGGGTTCATTCAAATTTTTTATTTTTTATAAATTTAATTTTTTGTATAAATTAATTTTTTTAAAAGAATTTTTTTTTAAATAAAAATTAAGAAGGTTATGAATGCATTTTTATTTTTTTAATCATTTATAAAAATTTTATTTTAATATATATTTATTTTATAAATATAATTTATTTATTAATATTTATTTAATAATTTTTATTTTTTTACAAATTTTGTCGATGATTTTTCTTTTATTTAGTTATTTTTTCTTTTAATAAAACTTTAAAAACAATTTTTCATTGAGGATAAAAAATAATATCAAAATATAATATTAATTTCAATAAATTAAGATTTTTATAAAAAAAATTGAGAAAATTACCTTTCTTATTGTTAACTTAATCAATAAAAAGTTTTTCTAATCTTTTCTCAATTTATTTCAAAGAATGAATGATTAATTATAATAAAAAATTAAAAAGAGTAATTATTTTTTGTTTTCAATTATTATAAAGGTTCATATTTTTTATATATATTTCTTTTACCTTATACAAAAATTATTTGTCTCCTTTGAAATTATTTTGAATAATTTTATTGTTTCAAGCTTAAATTTTCTTTTGAATATAACTTAATTCATGAATTGGAGATTATGCTTATTTAAAGCTAAACAATCAAATTCTCAATTAATAAAAGACATTTAATTTTACAATCAACTCTTTAGATTATCACAAATATATATATCAACTGATTTTTGGAAGTCTATTTATTTGAAACAATTGTTAATTTAGTTTTTTTGTTTTTTTGTTTTTTCTTTTTCTATTTTCAATATTTTAACATCTAACGTAAATAAAATACATTTAAAGTCAGTTTGAGAAAATAGTATTTATCAGACAGCCAATTATCGTTATCATTTTTTTAAAACATCTATAAATATCTAATTTTATGGTAAAATTATTTGTGTAAATATTATTTTATTTTGATAATTTTTAATGTTTGTTATGATTTTTTTATTTTTATCTTATAGTCAATATTATTATTATTTGATAATAATTAAATGTAATAAATTATTATTTCTCTTAAATAAATGATGTAAGGAAAAATAATTGAGAAATCAGTCATAACATTCAAAAAGTAAGATTATATATTTATTTTCTCACATTTATAAAATTTAAATAAATAAGTGATCCATTACTAAAAAAAAATTAAAAGGATTTTTTAGTTTTAATTATATTCTTTGATAAATTATGAGAAGGGTTATATTTCTAAAATATTTTTATAAAATTTAAAATATTCTAATTTAAATTTTTCTGTGAATGTTAAATTACTTCAAATAATCCTATAATATTAAAAAATTTTTCTAAAAAAATTCAATTTGTATTTTTTATCTTTTTTATTTAAAGGAATATTAAATTTAATCAAATATCATTTATTTATTCCTATTCTTTTATCTTCAAAATTAAATTGCTTTTTAATCTTTAAAAATTTCTTTTTTCATAAATTCATTTAATATATAATTCATTATTTCATCTATAAATGATTTATGAAATTAAATTATAATGACTTTTTGAAGATAACTCAAATCTTAAAATAACATATAAAATAAAATATCTTTATCCATATTTATATATAATATAACAATATATGGGCAATTGAAAACCTTTTTTCTTAATTTCAATTTTTTGTAAGAAGAAAATGAAGAATTAGATAAAAAAATACAAAAAATATGAAATATTCTTAATAATTCCATAAATAAAATTATCAAAAAAATATAATTTATTATAATTGTAATGTTAAAATGACTCTGTGATAAATATTTAGAGATAATATTTAATTAATAATAAAAAAATGAAAAATAAAAATTTAAATAATGATAATATAAGTTTTAGTTATTCAAAACTTTTATCTTTTAGAAAATATCAAAAAAAAAAGTTTTACATAGACAAAAACGAAAAAGTCTTTTTTTTTAATGATTATTTCTTTAGAGTTAAAAATAATTTTATTTCAATTTTTAATAATTTAAATAATAATCCAGTAATGATTATAAATAATAATGAAATTGGAAATATAAAAACAATTAATAAAGTATATAATAATTTTTATTTATGCTTAAACAATAAATTAACTCTTTTCTTTATTGAGATTGAAATTAATATAAATAAATATTCTATCATATATAAAATAGAAAATTATAAATTTTTATTTTGTTCAAATTTCTCAACCAAATATTTACTATTAAATAATAATTATAATTTTGAATTTTTTACAATAAAAAATAATTTAATTATAAAACAAACAATTTTTAATCATTATTTTAATTATCCTATTATTATAAAAAAGGAAAAGAAAAAATTATTAATTGATTTTAATGAAAACAAAATAAATACTTATGATATTAAAACTTTTGAATTATTATCTTCATTAACTTTAGATTTTAAAATTACCAACATTCAAAAAATATGGTATTTAAAAGAAAAAAACTGTTTATTTATTCATCAAAAAAATTTCTATTTAATATATTTTGATTTAATATCAAATAAATCTTTTCAATATTTATCTTTAGGATGTTTAAAATATGTTGAAATTATGAATAATTATACTTTTTTAATATGTAAAGTCAATTCTGAAATGTGTAAATTAATTAAAATAATATCTTTTAATTTTTTTGAAGAATATGCTTTTGTTCCTTTTGGGATTTTTTTTAAAAATATATATTTAGAATTTAAGTTAAAGAAATATAAAGAAAAATTCAATGTCAATGAATTCAGTGAATTGATTGATTTATTTGAGAATGATACAAAAATTAAATTCATTGAATAAAATAAATAATTCATTTTAACACATTAAAAGTTGTATTATTATTTTATAATTATTATAAACATCAATATTTTAATGTTAAATAAATTATAAATTATAAATTATAATAATAAAAAAAATAATTATTTAATTTTTAATAATGAAAATGACATTTCAAATAATAAATAAAATTTAAGTCACAGTATTAAACAATAAATAGGGATATTATTAAATAAAATTTAATTTACAGCATTACCTTATTATCGATATAAATAGGACATCAAAAAAAAAAATTAAAAATATTAAAAATGTCAAAATTCGCAAACATTAATGAAGAAATCAAAAAAGCCCAACAACGTTTAAAAGGCATAGCCGAGCGTACTCCTATAGTAAAATGTTATGCCTTATCATCAGAAAATCGTGAAGTTTTCATAAAATTAGAAAATCTTCAAAGAACCGGATCCTTTAAAATAAGAGGAGCTTTTAACAAAATAGGTTCTCTTCCTGAAGAAGTGAGAAATAAAGGAATTATATGTAGTTCTGCCGGTAATCATGCTCAAGGAGTTGCTTTAGCTGGTAAAACATTTGGATGTCCTGTCATTGCTTGTATGCCAGAGACTGCTCCTCAAGCAAAATTAAATGCTACTAGGAGTTATGGAGCACAGATTGTTCTCAATGGACAAGTATATGATGATGCTCAGGACAAAGCTCATGAACTTCAAAAGGAGAAAGGTTATACATATGTTCATGCTTTTGAAGATGAACTTGTTATTGCAGGACAAGGTACTATTGGAATGGAAATTGTTGAAGATATTAAAGATGTTGATTGCATTGTAGTACCCATTGGTGGAGGAGGACTTATTGCTGGAATTACTATTGCTGCAAAGTCATATAATCCTGATATTAAAATTGTTGGTGTTCAAGCAGAAGGTGCTCACGCCATGGTTGAATCTATTAAAAAAGGGGAGAGGATTTCTTTACCTGCTAAGACATTAGCTGATGGTATTCAGGTTAAAGAACCTGGGAAAATACCATTTGAAGTTCTTAAGGAATATGCTCATTCTTTAGTAACAGTCTCAGAAAGTCAGATTCATAATGCTATGATATTCCTTTTTGAGAAACATCATGCCATTGTTGAAGGTGCTGGTGCAGTATCGATTGCTGCTTGTCTTTATGATAAATTACCAAAAGAATGTAAGAAAATTTGTCTTGTTTGTTCAGGAGGAAATATTGATATTGGAGTATTTTCTAGATTAATTGATAGAGTTTTACTTGAACAGAAAAGAAGAGTTCATTTTGAAATTGAAGTTCCGGACATAGTTGGAGAAATGGAAAAATTATTACATATTTTTACTAAATTAAATGTTAATGTTTATCACTGTGTTAGTACGAGGCAATCTCTTTCTTCTGATTTAATGATTCAGAGAATTAATTATACTTTGGAATTTCAAAGTGAAGAGCAAGAAAAGAAGGTAATTCAAGAACTTAAAGACAAAAAATATACATATAATATCATTTAATCCAATTTTTATTAGAGTATTATTTAAGTTTAAATATAATTAATATATTATTATTATATGAATTTCTTAAGGGTTTAATTATTCAGGTTTAAGATTTGTTATTTTGATTTTTTACCTTTTTTTCTTAAATTTATTAAATATAATATTTATTTATTCATTGAACTGTAGTTTATTTTTTTTTTTTTATTTAATTAAGATATTTATAATAAAAACCATTTTTTTCAATAATAAAAATCAAAATGTAAATTATTTTTTATTTTTATTAGAAATTAATATTTATTCCTATTCTTATTAAGATTATTTGAAGGAGTAATTCTTTTTTAAATTCATAAACACCATTTTCAATTTACACTTTTAACAAATGCTTCAACGTTATTTCCAAATTTTACCTAAGTTTCATAGAAAATCATATTATTATAATTAACTTTTTTTCAAATTATCTAAATCACTTTTATTTCCAAAAAGAACTAATCTAGTATTTTTATTCAGTAATTATTTCAATATCAATTTAAATTTTAACACATACAAAGATTTCTCTATTTGAAATATCAACAATATCAAATACTATTTTTATAATAAATTATTGTTATACACTTAAAATTTTTGTCCTGTTGAATCTCATGTTTGAATTCTCAATATCTTATTGTTTATTTTTATTTTTTTAACTCCGAATTCTATTCCCATTGATGCATTATAATCTTCTTCAAAAAAATCATATATGTAAAAAAGGGGAAGATCACTTTTTCCTATTCAGAAATCTCCTAATATTATATATTTAAAAAGGTCTATTTTATTTTTTTTAATTATTTCTTTTTTTTACTTATTTTTATTTTATACTGGGAAATTTCAAAACCTTTTTTTCTCTTAGATTCTCTAATTGTTTATTTTATTATTTACTTTATGAAAGTTTTTGATTTTTGTTTTTTTCGTTGATATTTTATATAAGTTTATTTTAATTATTTCATAAAATTAAATAAAAATTTTATTGAATTAAGTTTTTAATATTTAACAATGTCAAATCCAAAAAAGACTCTTCCAATAATAAAAATAACTTTATTAGGATGGTGTAAAGTAGGAAAAACATCTATAATAAATAAATTAGTAAGCAAAACATTTTCTCCAATATACGAGCCTACAACTGAAGTAAATACATTCCAAATAAAATTAAATTTAAGCGAAAGTGAAAAAACTCAAAAAACATATGTTAATTTAATAATAGAAGATGTATTTGGATTAAATAACACAATATTAAACAAGCCAGAAAAATTAATAAAATCAGAAAATATAAAAAAGAAAAGAAATAAAATGTGTAAAATCTTTAGGGAAATAATGTTATCATCAACAGAAAAGAGAAATAAATTATCAGAGCAAGAAAAACAAATAAATAAAAAAACAGTTAAAAAACCAGTAAATATGAGAGATGAAATGTTAAATGATTTTTTAGGAGAAAATTCAGAATATATTGATCGAAATGGTTTTGTTTTTGTTTGTGATATAACTAATATTAAAAGCTATGAATCTGTTATTAAAGTAATTGAAAAAATGAGAGATATTGAAAAAACTAATAATTTAAATTATCAAAAAATGATTATTTTTAATAAGTGTGATAAATTGGATAGAAATAAATTTAATGAAGAAATGGAAAGAAAAAGAAATGAAATTGAAGAATTAAAGAATAAATGTAAAATTGATTTTTTTAGAGTTTCGGCTTTAACGGGTTATGGTATTGAAGAAGCTTTTAGAAGATTTTTATATAAAATATATCAAGAACAAAGAAATGAAAGTCAAAATGATGGAATTGATGATCCTGATGAAGAAGATGT
>JAEEGL017019872.1_pt1 | contig 13310 bp, 8 predicted proteins | sample 9134231 | NCBI WGS metagenome assembly JAEEGL01 (sample SAMN16246548, study PRJNA631951) | gut metagenome | biome: gut microbiome; feature: rumen; material: fiber-attached | host: Bos | place: Iran: Karaj | collected 2018-10 | reverse complement strand
GGATGATGGGCTTCGATTACGTTGAATACCGCCGGAAGGGCGAAAACCTGCCGATCGTCTTCTACAGCGTCGGCAGCGGCGCCGACAACAACGCGGAGAACAACCGGCAGATCCTCAATTATCCCGGGTATCTCCTTGCAAGCGACGGTTTCCAGGCGGTTTATCCCTGCCACGTTCTGGCGCCGTGGTTTCCGATGCCCGGTCATCCGCCGCAGGGCGAAGAGGGCAACGCGCAGATGGAAGCGTACGCCCGCTCAACGGCGGCGATGGTGCGCAGCTTTGCCGAAGAGACCGGCGCGGATCTTTCGCGCGTGTACTTTATCGGAACCGGCGGGGGAGCGCTCTATCAGCATCTTGCGGCCGGAAAGGATCTTTACGCGGCGGCCGCGATGATGACCTCCGTGTTCGATTTCTTCAACGACGGCAGCGAGATCCAATACCTGCGGGAAATTCTGGAGATCCCGCTCTATATCAGCCATGCCCAGAGCGATTATCCCTGTCCGGTTCGCCGCAGCAGGCTTGCCTGCGAAAAGCTGCGCGAGTTCGGCCACAAAAATTTCACCTACTACGAGTATTCCGACGCAGAACTCTCACGCCTCGGGATCGATACGGACAATTTGGCCGGAACCCACGATTCGCCGAATCTCAATCTTGCAAAACCGGAGTTCTGGCGCTGGCTTTTCGCGCAGAAAAGAAAGCAGTGATCCGTGCGAACGACTGCCGTGGGTGGCAGGTCCGGGTGCAGGATCGGATTTATTGCGAGACAGACGGGATGAAACGGCGGAAGCATTGACAAAATTAGATTTTCGAATTATAATAAGACATTCAAAAAATCGAAGATCGATCGGAGGTCCCCATGGAAAAACAAAGCAAACACGTTCTGACGGCAGTTGCTGTGCTTTTGATGACTGCCATCATCCTGATGATGGGCGGCTGCAGCAAGAGCGAAGATTCATCGAAGGCGCCGGAGAGCAGCGCATCCGAAAGTTCCGCGCCGGAGAGCACCGCACCCGAAAGCTCCGTACCGGAAAGCTCGGAGGAGTCCAGCTCGGAAATGACCGCACAGGAAAAGGCGGAACTGTCCGAAAGAGCGATGCAGAATTTCCTCAATAAGATTCAAAGCGGCAATTACGTGATGAATTCGGAAGGTTTTCTGAAAACGACCGTTTATTCGGACGATCTGGTCTGGTTCGATTATGAAGACGACGGCAGCTACAGCGATTTCGCCGTTATGAGCGTCAATAACGAAGTGTTCCAGGGCTTCCTGGAAGAAAACGGCGTCCGTGACGTCTCTTTCCTTAAGGAAGGTACCGCGCTCGAGACCGCGAAGCCGAAACTGCCGGCTTATTGGCTGACGGACGATGTTTCCGAAGGAAACATTTACAATCTTTTCTATAACGATACGGAAGATCCGCTGAAGTTCGTTTCCTACGATACGAACGTCCAGAATCAGGTAAGATCCTTTGTCGGATACGGCCAGATCGCGTTAAACTATATGCATGAGGTGTATCTTGTTCTGGATGCGGAAGATCCGACGCAGGCGCGTCTGCAGTGCGTCGTCGACGACGATGAAGTCGCGCGGTATTATTTCGACGATATCGACGTGGTCATCACGTTCGGCGATGCGCAGTCGGAGTCCCGCGCGCAGGCCTGGATGGGAAATCCGGAATACCCCGAGGCCCGCACGGAATGGACCGAAGGCGATCTCTTCGTTTTCAATTCCGTATTCCTTCCCGGATACGGCGACAAGGCGATTCCGTTCATCCCGACCGCGAGTTACGCGCTGATGATCGATGAGGAGAATTTCGTCTACAGCGACGAAGTTGATATCCGCGATTCGCACGCGACGCTGGATGATGTAGATGCATACAAGCTCCTCCTTGTGCAGAACGGTTTCGAACCGGTTGAAGAAGACGGTGAATACCAGTTCCGCAAGCTGCTCAGAGAGGATACGAAGTGCTATTCCTCCATCTCGGTTACCTATAACGACGGAATGGATTTTGTCGCGAAGAAGTATTACGACTTCCCGAAATATGAGGGACTCGATTCGATCAACGGCGTGCTGACGTCGACCGATTATCCTGCACTTCCCGAGACTCAAGCCCTCACGGAGCTCAAGGCCTACGATACCAAGGCGGAGCAGATCGAGTCGTGGCTCTATTTCTTCGATTACGAGACGGTCCTTTACGTCTATGCGAAATACGGCGATTACGATCAGGCGATGGAGTATCTGGACGCCTATATCGAAGATCTTAAGAACGCCGGATATACTCCGGTGTATATCGACCCCGATGATGAGGAAAGCGGGATCGATCATTATACGTCTCCGAATACTTCCGCGTCGTTCCGTTATCATTTTGAAGACGACAACGAAACCGTGATCCTTCTCTTCAAGAACGAAAAGTATCTCACCGCAGATGAGACGGAACAGATTCTGAAAGAGACAGGATTCCCTGAAATCGATCTGACCGGTGTATACGTCTCCGGCAGGAACCACAAAAAGTTCAATGAGGTCATGTACGGCAAAAATTTCAGCATGGCGATCTCCTTCGAGACGGTGTTTGAAACTCAGGAAGCGGCGGAGGCTTTCCTCGATAACTACGTTGCGCTTCTTGACGAGGACGGATATCTGAACGGCCCCGGTTCTCTGATCGGTTCAAACAAACAGGTCAGCTACAGAAACGAAGCAAGCGGATTGGGCCTTGCGTTTGACTTCTATCCGAGCGAAAGCGGAGAGACGAGAGTTTACTTTGAGTGCAAGGGCGGAATCGATTTCGAAGCGGAGGACGGCGAGGTAGAAGAAGACGGTCCGAAGCCGCTCATCGGTTCGAAAAACGCGCTGGAACTTGCTCAGAGCAAATAAGCGAAAATCAAATCCCACAAGCGAAACCGTTTCGGATACGGAGCGATTTCGCTTTTCTTTTGAAACGGGAAAAACGGCAGGGCGTATCTCTCAAAAGAGAGAACCTGAGTGGTCCGCCGCGGGCGGTCGGATCGTTTCAACAGATTTATGCAAAAGTTTTTCAGTTTTTAATTGCAAAACTGACAAATTGCTGTATAATAAAACTAAAGACCATTAATGGACTAAATCAAGGAGGGTATCACCATGTTAGCGAATGGCAGACAAGAGAAAAAAATATTCGACGCTGCGGTTAAGGGACATTGGGGCATCGGCGCTTTCAATGTTATGGGTTATGAGACAGTCGAGGCGGTTCTGAGAGCCGCAGAGGAACTGGACGTTCCCGTTATCCTTCAGGTCGGCGATTCTTTCGATCCGAACGCTCCGGAAAGCTCCAGAATGTCGGAATTCGAATTCCGCAATTTCAATACGTTTATTCTCAACCGTGCTGCGGCTTCTCCCGTTCCGGTTATCATCCATCTCGATCACTGCATGTCTTACGAAGGCTGCATCCGCGGTATCCAGAACGGCTGCGCTTCCGTTATGCTCGACGCTTCCCAGAAGCCGTTTGACGAGAACGCGGCTCTTGTCAAGAAGGTCGTTGAAGCCGGCCACGGCGCAGGCGTCCTCGTAGAAGGCGAAATCGGACACGTTTCCGGCCATCCGAACAGCCAGGGCGTTATCTATACCGAAGTTGACGACGCTGTTCGCTTCGCGGAAGTTACCGGCCTCGATCTCCTCGCTGTTTCGATCGGCACCGTTCACGGCTACTATGCCACCGAGCCGGTTCTGAACTACAAGCGTATCGAAGAGATCCGCGCAGCCGTTGACCTCCCGCTCGTTATGCACGGCGCTTCCGGTCTTACCCCGGATCAGTACCGCGATGCGATCAAAGCCGGTATCAATAAGGTCAACTTCGCTACCTATACCCAGATCGCCGGCGGTAAAGCGATCGTCGAAGAAGTCGAAAAGGGCGGCCGCCAGATGTTCATGAGACTCGTCAACGCCGGCCTCAACGGCGCGAAAGAGTATCTCAAGATGCATATGCAGATCTTCGGTACGCAGAAAGTTGCGCTGTAATCATTCCCTGAAAACCGATTCATTAACGTTAAAAAAGGGCCTGCCGATCCGGCAGGTCCTTTTTTCCGGGCGCAAAAGCCCGAAAGCGCGGGAAAGGGGATTCTTCACTTTGAAGAATTGACAAACAGGCTCGGTTGGAATATACTTAAATTAAAGCTATAACAAGCGAACCTGTTCGCAGGAAAGGAGATTTTTCATGAGACTGATCAAATTAAACAACGGCGTTGAGATCCCGGAGATCGGTTTAGGCGTTTTTCAGACGAAAAACGGCGAAGAGACCGTCAATGCGGTAAAATGGGCCCTCGAAGCAGGCTATACCCACATTGATACCGCGAAAATGTATCAGAACGAAGAATCCGTTGCCGCCGGCATCAAGGCCGCCGGCGTCAAGAGAGAGGACGTCTTCATTACCTCGAAGATCCTCCCGGCCGACATCATTGCCGGCAAGACCGCGGAAGGCTTTGATGAGACCCTCAGAAAGCTCGATTCCGATTATGTCGATCTGATGCTGCTCCATTTCCCGATGCTGGACGAGATGAACCTAGCGGCGTGGAAAACGTCGGAAGAATACTATAAGGCCGGCAAGGCGAGAGCGATCGGTATTTCCAACTACAGCAACCGTCAGCTCGACGTCATCCTGGAAAACTGCGAAGTCGTTCCGGCGGTCAACCAGATCCATATCGACCCGACCAACAACGCAGAGGATCGCGTTGCATACTGCCTGAGCAAGGGCATTTACATGGAAACCCACAGCGGCTTCGGCGGAACCGGAAGGACGCAGGGCGTTCTCGGCAACCCGACGATCGTTGCGATTGCGGAAAGACTCGGCAAGACCCCGGCGCAGGTCGTCATCCGCTGGAACCTCCAGAGACACTGCATCATGCTTCCGAAATCGGTCCATCAGGAAAGAATCATTTCCAACCTCGACGTTTACGATTTCGAGCTGAGCGACGAAGATATGGCGCTGATCGCTGCGCTCAACGATCCGGCCAACAGCGTCTTCGCAATGGATCCGGAGAAATCCTACGATCTCTGGTCCGGCAGAATCAAATTCGGCCCGCCGCCGAAGAACTGATCCAATTCGGATCGAATCGCACAAACAGCCCAAAATCCCGAACCGGATTCTCCGATTCGGGATTTTTTTGCGCCCGATTTCATTGACTTTTCCGCGCCGTTCGGGTATCATTTTCTTGGCAGAAAAAAGGAATCACAGGTTTGAGGTGTTTTATGGATATCAAACTGATCGCGCTTGATCTTGACGGAACGCTGACGGACGACGAGAAGAAAATCTCGCCGTATACCATCGAAATCCTCCACAAAGCGAGCAATCGCGGCGCGCGGATCGCGCTCGCAAGCGGGCGGCCGCTGCTCGGGATCCTCCCGGTCGCAAAGGAGATCGGGCTCTTTGAGATGGGCGGAATGATCGTTGCGTTCAACGGCGGACATATTTTCGACTGTAAAACGGGAAAAGACGTATACCGCGCGGTCTTCCCGAAAGAATACATCCGGGAAGTCTGCGATTATGCGAAACAAAACGGAGTTGCGATCATCTCCTACGACAGCGAGCAAATCATTACGGAAGGCCCGGTCGACGAATGGGTCGGCCACGAAGTCTACAATACCGGAGCGAGCGTAAAGATCGTTCCGGATCTGCCCGGATATATCGAAGAGATCCGTTATCCGATCGTAAAAATGCTGATCTGCGCCGATCCGGACGCGCTGGTGCCGATTGAAAGGGAACTTGCGCAAAAGTATGAGGGGAAACTCGATATCTACCGCGCGGAGCCGTATTTCCTTGAGGTGATGCCGAAGGGGATCAACAAGGCGGCCGGTTTGCGGATGCTGATGGAATCGATGGACATCACGCGCGATCAGCTGATGGCCTGCGGCGACGCGAACAACGATCTTCCGATGATGCGCGAGGCGCTTTTGAGCGTTGCGGTCGGCAACGCCAGCGACGACGTTAAGAAGCACGCCGCGTTCGTCTCAAAATCCAACAATGAAGACGGCGTCGCGTACGCAATCAAAAAATTCGTTCTTGACGGCGAAGCGCTTGAGCGATGAACGCTCTGTGCATCTGCGAAAAACCGTATTTCTCAAAATCAAAAAGCCCGCATTATCGCGGGCTTTTTTTGATTTGTCCTTTCTGTACTCAGTCTTTTGCCGCAAGCGTTCCGTCCGGATTGCGCGAAAAGCGGGAGAGAAACTCCCACGCGAGAGACGCTGCCTGTGCCGCCGGAAGAAGGGGACAGTTTTCCACACCCACGGTGCGGTACATCACACGGCCGCCGCGGTCGGCTGCGTCGCCGATATAATGACGGATCCCGTCGATTTCGCGGATTTGCGTCCGGTCATAGACCATGCCGAGCGTCTGTTCCACCGGATCGGCGGATTCCTCCCGGATCCGGTAAACGTGCGCGAGCTTCGCACGGTTCTGTGCAACCATCTGCGCGTAGGCAAGATCTCTGTCCTTTCCGTCGCCGGTAATCTGATCGAGTTGACCGGGAGCGGGACAGTCGTTGATATCGCGCCAGAAGCGCTGTTCCTCGAAACTCGGCAGCGCCGCGTAATCGGAAACCGAAACGTTGAGATCATACTTCTCGGGCATCGAAACGTGCGGATCTTCGTTGTAGGGAAGCAGTCCGCATTCCATCGCCATGCCGTGAATATCCACGCGCGGCATATGCAGCGCCTTCGCGCGCTCGTACTCTTCAAGCACGGTATCTTCGCCGTTATACTGGGCATCCAGAATGCAAACGCCGGCGATAAGGTCGGAAAGCGCGAGCGAGATGCGTCCGGCGACCGCGCCGGTGTAGGAATGCCCGACAAGGTACATCCTTGTTCTGTCGCATCCGAAGCGGTCTGCCGCTTCAAGCAGGATGCCGCGAACGGAATCAGCGCTGTTGCTGTCGTCAATGACCAGAACTGCCGCTTTGAGTTCGGACGCTTTGCGGGCAAATCCCCAGGTGTCCGTTTCGGCAAAGGTGTGGCGACGGTTTTTCAGAAGGCAGAATACCGGCTGTCCGTCCGGATTTTCCGGCAGATAGGCAACCCATTTCCCGAACGGCCCGTCGTGTATGGACCGGCAGAGTCCCTGTGTTTTCCAGTACCGGGCGAGCAGATCTGTCTGGGAATTTCCGCCGAAAAAGAGATAGGGGCGAAGCTGCGCGATCAGGTTTTCGCCGTTTCGGCCGGAAACATACGCGTCAAAATCAAAGTCAGGGGAGGCATGATGCATCAGCAGCATCCGTGCAGAGCGGTTCCCGATTTCCGGGAAGCGCACGTCCCAGAGGTTTTCTGTGAAATCGGTCCGTTCCTCCAATTCAACCGGAGCTCTGCGGGCGGTCGGATCCGGCCATATCGGATCCGGATCGTAAACGGTGAGATGCGTGAGCGGATCGCGGGAGAAGCTCCGCAGGAACTGCCAGGCGAGTTCGGCGGTGTATGCCGGCGGGAAATGGTTTCCGTGCTCCACGCCGATCATACGCATCCTGCAGACGCCGTTTTCATCGTGAACGTCACCGAAATAATGGGGCAGTCCCCCGAGTGCGCGGACGTAGCTGTGCTCGAGCGGGACGCCGAGCTTCCGCTCGCAGAGGCGCTGTGAGCGCAGGTGCAGATCGCGCATATCGTCCATGGGGAAGAGCTTCAGATGGTTGATCCGGCGCCAGAAGATCTGCTCCGCGTAGCTTGCGCCGAGTGTAAACGGAGACCGCGTAATGACGGTATCGAACCGCTTTGGCGACATCGGATGTTCTGGAGCGAGGGAAAACGGGAGCAGACAGCGGGACTGCTTCATGGAATGAACGAAGATTACCGGCATCCCGAGCTCCATGACCCGGGCAATCTGCTCCGGAGAGGAATCCGCGCCGTAATACTGGGAACCGCAGAGGCAGATTCCGGCGGTGCGTTCCGGAAAATTGACCGCGTGAAGCCCTGCGCAGACCGCCGTGAAGGAATGACCGAACAGGAATACGCGGGTCGGGTCGACCGGATAACGCGCGATCGCCTTGTCGAGCGTTTCGTTGAAAACGTCGTCCCGACGGCCGTGCTGCGCCGCGATGACAATCAGGCCGTGCTGCGCCGCGAGATCGGCGAATCCCCAGCGCTCTGTATCGAGAAGATTCCGGTCAAGCTCCCACTGGATGAAGAAGGCGGGATATTTTTTTCCCGCGTTCTCCGTAAGCCGCGAGTCGCGCGGCACGTAGATGACCCAGTCGTGCGAACGGTCGGCTTCCTTATGGAACGTGCGTATCAGTCCGCGGCTCAGCCAATAGGCGTCGAGAGCGGGATCCTGCGGATCGCTGAAATTGAGAACGGAAAGCGAATGACGCATCAGTTCGTCGCCGTATTCGCCGGCTAGATACGTTTCGGCGTCGTAGGAGGAGGATCCGACGGCTTCGAATTCCTCCCGCAGCGTTTTCCCTCTCAGGATGGGTACGGGCTGCTTCCAGAGATTGCGGTCCTTATAATCTGTATACATACGGTGTGCTCCTTTGTCGTGACGAGTCTTCGTTCGAAAACGGTTCGTTTCAATCAAAGTTTATCATAGCCAAAACGGAAAAGCAACACCGGCGCGTGCGCAGACGGATTGACAAATCCGCACAGGCGTGATACGGTACGAATAGTGAAAGAACGACAGTTCGCGCAGTATTTTTTCGAGAAAGCGAGGCAATGATCATGAGCCGTTATCCGCTGATTCCGTCTTACCGGGAAATTCTTCCGCCGAAGGAAGTGATCCGGCTTGAAATTCCGGAGGGATATCATCCGCTCTCTTCCGCCTATCTGCAGGAAAGACCGATTAATCTCGCCGCGTACGGCTACGTGGAGGAGGAATATATCATCCGCTCGAGCGGAAACATCTATCTCTGGCCGAAGGAGGAGCCCCGTCCTGTAATCCGCGCCGAAAACGCGCCGTTCTGCAGCCGTTTTCTCCTGCGAAAGCCCGCAGATCCGAACCGTTTCAGCGGCGTCGTCGCCTTTGAGGCATTCAACAACGGCGGACGGATCAGCCATCCGACCGGTCTGTGGCCGAACGCGTATGAATACCTGATGGAATCGGGAGACGCCTGGATCGGTGCGGAGGTGCAGTATCTCGGTTTTGAGACGCTCAGGCAGTACGATCCCGAGCGCTACCGGGATTATGGCCTCGCGTTCCCGAATCCGGTGCCGCCGCAGGAGCGAGGACCGCTCGGATGGCATGTGCTGCGGGAAGCCGCCGCGAAGCGCGGCTTTAAATACGGCCTCGAGCTGCCGGATGATTTTGAGAAGGGCTTTATTTTCGACGAATTCTTCCAGATCGCGGCGCTGTGCAGACGAAATCTTCCGGGAGATCCCTTTGAGAGATATGACGTAAAAAAAGTCTGCATCGTATCCGTTTTCGACGTCAACGCGTTCGTCGCGGGATTCCATCCCTACGAGCGTCTGCCCGGCGGCGCGCCGGTTTTTGACGGATACATCAAGTATATGTCCGGTTCCGGCGGAGAACTCAGCCGGGAGGCCGATATGTGGTGGCACGACGATCCGCGCACCAAGGCGCCGTGCGACGTCCCGCTCATGAGGATCGAAACCGCGGGAGACCTGCGCGGCGAGCTGCCGCACCCGTCCTGGGGATGTCTCCGGCGCCGCGAAGACAGCGACGAGCCTGGAGATCTTGTAAGGATGTACGAGATCGCGGGACTTTCCGTTTCGAGAGCAGCACCGGAACTCTACGATATCTGTCCGAGCCGGCAGTGCTATGAAAAACTCGGGCTGACGCCGCCTTCAAGAGAAGATCCGTATAAGGATCCGCTCTATAATTTCTCGGGCAAACACATCGTGACCGGCGCCTACCGCAACCTCAGGGAATGGATGCTTTACGGCACACCCGCGCCGCACGCTTCCTGCGTCAAGCTGAGCGGGGAATATCCGGACACGCAGTTTGTCCTCGACGAAAACGGCAATCACATCGGCGGGATACGGACCCCCTATCTGGAAGTGCCGGCAGCGTCCTACGACGACGTGGGCGGCATTTATCCCTTCCCGAAAGAAAAACTCCGCGAATTGTACGGGACGAAGGAAAGCTACCTGAGTCTCTTTTCCGAATGCTGCGCTCGTCTGTGCGCACAGGGATGGATTACCGCGCGAAGCGCCGAGGAGATGAAACGTCAGGCGCTTCGGGTCGAATTCTGATTACGACAGGAAGAAACACGGAAAGAGAATAAATGATGGAAATCCTTTCCTAAAGAGAAAACGACCATAAACTCTTTCTCAGGCAGCAGGCGCTGCTCGGGGAATTTCCCAAGCACGGAGCGTTCTTCCGGGCGCGGTACGGAAAGCCTCAGGGAGCTGATGGAGAAACCGGACCTTCGGAGTGAGATTCGGGGGAGGAAACCCGCTTGTATTTGCGTAAGTTCTATGATAGAATTAAATCGGGAATATCGTAAGTGAGGATCCCGGAGCCGACCGGCTGCCGGCGGACTCAGTATTCACTAAAGGAACTTTGATCGAAAGGGAGCGGATTTGCATGGGAATTATGGAAAAGATGCGGCTTGACGGAAAGAAAATCTTCGTGACCGGCGGAGCGCGCGGAATCGGCATGAACTACGCGAAAGCGGTGGCCGAAGCGGGCGCCGACGTCGCGATTGTCGACATCGATCTTCCGGAAGCGGAGAAAACCGCGAAGAGACTTGCCGAGGAAACGGGAAGAACGTTTATCGCGGTCGAAGCCGACGTTACGGATCCGGAATCGGTCGAAAAGATGATGGAAACGATTCTGGCGCAATTCGGACAACTCGACGCGGCGTTCTGCAACGCAGGGATCTGCATCAACGAGCCCGCCGAAGAGATGAGCTACGAGACCTGGAAAAAGGTGATCGACGTCAACCTCAACGGTATCTTCCTGACGGACATCGCCGCGGGAAAGCAGATGCTCAAACAAGGGCACGGGTCCATTATCAATACCGCTTCCATGTCGGCGCATATCGTCAACGTGCCTCAGCCGCAGTGCGCTTACAACGCTTCGAAAGCGGGCGTCATTCAGCTGACGAAATCGCTCGCGATCGAATGGGCGACCAGAGGCGTGCGCGTCAACAGCATCAGCCCCGGATATATCGGAACGGACCTGACGCTCAGCTCGCCTTCGCTCATCCCCCTGATCGAGCAGTGGAACGCGATCGCGCCGATGCACCGCCTCGGAAAACCCGAGGAGCTCCAGGCCATCGCGGTCTATCTCGCGGGCGACGCAAGCCCCTTTACCACCGGAGCGGATTTCGTGATCGACGGAGCGTTCACCTGTTTCTGATATTTGCGACAAAAAGAGCCCCGCATTTCTGCGGGGCTTTTTTCATGCCGTGCGTCAGGATCAGAAGAACTCTTTTCCTTTAAACTGCGCGAATTTTTCCGCGAGCAGCGCTCTGTCCGGTTCGGGATGCTCGATACAGTCGTCTATGTTGTCGGCAGCGAACGAGAAGCTCTTGAAGTTGCCCGGCGGGATCAGTGTATCGACCCCGAGTGCGAGCGTGTAGCGCATCGCGGCTTTGCAGAAATCCGGCTCAAACTCCGGATCGATCGGTTTACACCAGGATTTCGGGAAGCATCCTTTGTCTTCGTTTTCCTCCCAGCGGCGCTCGATGAACGCTTTCATCGCGAGCAGGCCGATCCCGAGCTCCTTTGCCTTTGCGATCAGCCTGTTTCCCATCCCGCGGCTCATGTTCATCAGCCAGTTGATCGGGAAGAGAACCGATTCGAAGGGATAGAGCTCCAGCATTTTCAGAGCCGCGTCCTCGTTGTGAGCGGTAAAGCCGATATGGTTCGCGATCCCGCGGGATTTGAGCGTGTCCATCAGCTCCATCACGCCGCCCGGCGCAAACGCGCGCTCCACGTCCTCCAGGGATTCGATCTGGTGCAGCTGATAGACGTCAAAATGGTCGGTGTGGAGAAGCCGGAGGCTTTCTTCAAGCTCCTTCTCGGCGCCCTGCCGGTCCCTTTTCAAGGTTTTGCAAGCTAAATGGATCCTGCTGCGGTAGGGAACCAAAGAGTTGCCGAGCTGCTCCTGTGCGTTTCCGTAGGTCGGCGCAACGTCGAAGTAATTGACGCCGCGGTCGATTGCAAAGGCGACGTAGCGGTCGGAATCCTGCTGGTTCTCATGCGGGAAGGTCGGACTTCTGTGGACGCCGGAGGAAACGATACCGCCGTAGGAAACGGCGGAGATCTCGATCCCGGTTTTGCCGAACGGTCTGTACTTCATGATTGATCTTCCTTTCTGTTCCCGGTATTTATGATTCTTCCGAGCCATTTTCGTAGTCGAGAACGACGCGGAATTGTGTTTCATAGAGTTCGCGGTAGACGCCGTCTTTCTGCAGAAGCTCCTCATGCGTGCCCTGTTCGGCGATCGTGCCGCCGGAGACGACGAGGATCTTTTCCGCTTTGAGAATCGTCGAGAGGCGGTGGGCGATGACGATGCTGGTGCGGCCCTGCATCAAAACTTCAAGCGCCTCCTGGATCGCATTTTCCGAGATGGAATCGAGCGCGCTGGTGGCTTCGTCGAGGATCAGGATTTTCGGATCTTTCAGGATCACGCGGGCGATTGAAAGCCGCTGTTTCTCTCCGCCGGAGAGCTTGAGACCGCGGTTGCCGACCTGAGTGTCGTACCCGTCGGGCTGGGAAGCGATGAAATCATGAATGCTCGCAATGCGGCAGGCTTCCTCGATTTCCTCCTGCGTCGCATCCTCACGCGCGTAGAGCAGGTTTTCGCGGATCGAGCCGTTGAACAGATAGGTATCCTGCGTAACGACGCCGATCTGACCGCGCAGATAAGCGAGATCGAAATCCCGCACGTCCACACCGCCGACGGTGACCTGACCGCCGAGGACGTCGTAAAGCCGCGGGATCAGATTGACGATCGTGCTTTTTCCGGAACCGGAGGGGCCGACGATCGCGTACATTTTCCCGCCGGGTACCGTAAAATTGATATCCGTGAGCAGCGGCTTTTCGGGATCGTAAGAGAAAGCGACGTGATCGAAGCGGATCGGCTGATTCTGGACGTCCGGCGTTTTCCCGTTCTCCGGCGATACGATCGTGATCTCTTTATCGAAATAATCAAAGATGCGCTCGAACAACGCAAGCGAACGCGTAAAGTCGACCTGCAGGTTCAGAAGCGACGAGACCGGACGGTAGAGGCGATTGACCAGAGCGACCGTCGCCGTGATTGTACCGACTGTCAGCGTGGGATCGGATTTGCGGATGATCAGGTAGCCGCCGGCAAAATAGATCAGGAGGGGCCCGACCTGGACGAACATGCCCATAATGACGCGGAACCATGTCCCGCTCCGGGCTTCCTTGAGGGAGTAGG
>JAEEGL013169498.1_pt1 | contig 13310 bp, 9 predicted proteins | sample 9134231 | NCBI WGS metagenome assembly JAEEGL01 (sample SAMN16246548, study PRJNA631951) | gut metagenome | biome: gut microbiome; feature: rumen; material: fiber-attached | host: Bos | place: Iran: Karaj | collected 2018-10 | reverse complement strand
CCGGAAGTCACGACCGGCGGCCGCGCGCTGAAGTTCTATGCCACCATCCGTATCGAAGTCCGCAAATCCGAAGCGATCAAGAACGGCAGCAACATCATCGGCAACAAAGTCAATGTCAAGGTCGTCAAAAACAAGGTCGCCCCGCCGTTCAAGACGACGCAGGTCGAGATCTATTACGGAGAGGGCATCTCCCATTACTCCGAGATCGTTGAACTCGGCGTGGAAGCCGGCATCATCGACAAAGCCGGCGCCTGGTATTCCTACAAGGGCGAGAAGATCGGCCAGGGTTCCCAGGCGGTACGCGCTTACCTGATCGCGAATCCGGAAGTGGATGCCGAGATCACGGCAGCCGTCCGTGCGAAGCTCTTCCCGTCAGCCGCAGACAAAGCATAAGAAATGAAACCTGTTCAGCAAAGATAGCGTACTATCGCCGGACAGGTTTTTTTATTTTGTGCGATTGAACCGCAGTTTGATTTTTCCTTATGGCAAGAAAACAAAAAATAAGTTAGAATAATAACGGATTTTAATATCCTAATGGTTTTAATTTAGGAGGTAAGTGTTATGGATAAGTTAAACCTTACTTCCGTTCTATTTGGCATACTCGGGATCTTGATCGGTATCATCATCATGACGCTGATCTCCCGGGCAGGATTGAATCGAGACAAACAAAAAGCGAAATTAATTGTCGAAGAAGCGGAGGCAAACGCCAAGTCTGTCTTAAAACAGGCGGTTCTTGACGGTAAAACTCAGGCCTACGATCTGAAGCTCCAGGCAGAAAAGGAGATCAAGGATCGTCGTAATGAGGTACAGAATCTGGAAAACAAGCTCTTGCGCAAGGAAGATTCTTTAGAATACCGCGAAAAAACGATCAAAGAGACAGAAAAGAAACTCGAGTCAAAACTGAGAGAAGCCGATGAAAAGGTTTCCAAGTTAAATAAGATGGAAGAGGATCTGCAGACACGGATCGACAGCCAGATGGCCGTTCTCGAACAGGTCTCCAACATGTCCCGCGAAGAAGCGAAAACAGAGCTGATGGGCATCGTTGAGCAGAAGATCAAAAACGAGATTGCCGTCTACATCCGTGATCAGGAAGAAGAAGCCCACCAGAAGGCGCAGCAGAAAGCGCAGGAGATCATCGCGACCGCGATCCAGCGTTATTCTCAGGACGAGATCGGTGAACGCACCGTTTCCGTCGTTGCGCTGCCGTCTGAAGACATGAAGGGCCGGATCATCGGCCGTGAAGGCCGCAACATCCGCGCGATCGAACAGGCGACCGGAGTCGATCTGGTCATCGACGATACGCCGGAAGCGATCACCATCTCCTGCTTCAACCCGATCCGCAGAGAGATCGCCCGCCTGTCCCTGGAAACGCTGATCCGTGACGGCCGTATCCAGCCGGGCCGTATCGAGGATGTCGTCCGCAAAGTCACCCGTGAGATCGATGAAACGATCATGAAAGCCGGTGAAGAAGCGTGCTTCAAGCTCCAGATCGGCAAGATGAACAAGGAACTGGTCAAGACGCTCGGCCGGCTGAAATACCGTTATTCCTATGGTCAGAATGTCCTCCAGCATTCCATGGAAGTCGCGTTCCTGGCCGGAATGATGGCTGCCGAACTCGGACTGAACCAGGTCATCGCAAAGCGTGCAGGTCTGCTGCATGACATCGGCAAGGCGGTCGACTTCGAAGTCGACGGTACCCATGTCGAACTCGGCGCGAAGCTTGCGAAGAAATACGGCGAAGATCCGATCGTCATCAACGCGATCGAATCCCACCACGGTGACGTCGAAGCAACGAGCCTGATCTCCAACCTGGTCGCTGCCGCGGATACACTGTCCGCTGCCCGTCCGGGCGCCCGCTATGAAGGCATCGAAAACTACATCAACCGTCTGGAATCCCTCGAGAAGATCGCTTCCGAATACGAAGGCGTCGAGAAGGCTTACGCGATCCAGGCCGGACGTGAAGTCCGCGTCATGGTCGTTCCGGAAAAAGTCGATGATGCGAAGTGCCATTACATCGCGCACGAGATCAAGGAACGGATCGAGAACGAACTGACTTATCCGGGTCAGATCAAGGTCACGGTCATCCGTGAGACCAGAGCGAACGAGATCGCCAAATAAGGCGGAACACAGTCCGTTAACAAAGAAACAAAGCTGCAGGATCTGCAGCTTTTCTTCTGCTTTTTCCGCCTTTTCCGGACACCTGCATGATATGTACAGATATGCTTTGATTTCAGAGCGATAAGTTTGACTTTTATGTGCAGTTTTCTATAATGAGAGAGAACACAACGATTGAGACAAGATGCTTTCCATGAGCAGATCCAGAGAGACCGTCAGAATGGTGGAAGACGATCATTTGCCGGGAAGACCATTACCACTCATGAGCGCTTTTAATCAAAGCCGTGAAGCCCGCGTTAAGGGTATGAAGAAGAAACGAAGGTGGTACCTCGCTGCAAAGCGACTTCGGCCACCTTTTTTGTGTAAAAGGAGGATTGAGGAATGATCAACATCAAAGAAGATGAACATCTCAGCATATTAAACCACAGTTGTGCTCACTTACTGGCGCAGGCGGTGTCCCACCTGTATCCGAATGCCAAATTCTGGGTCGGACCGGTCATCGAAGACGGTTTCTACTACGACATCGACCTGGGAGACAAGGTCATTACCGAAGACGATCTCGCTGTGATCGAAAAAGAGATGAAGAAGTGCGCGAAAGCCGCCAAGAACATCGTCCGTCACGAGATCAGCAAGCAGGAAGCGCTGGAGCGTTTCCATGACGATCCCTACAAGGTCGACCTGATCGAGCGTATGGATGAGAATGAAACGGTCATCTCCTGCTACACGCAGGGCGACTTCACCGATCTCTGCCGCGGTCCGCACGTCGAGAACACCAAACTGCTCAAGCACTTCAAGCTGCTGAAGTTCTCCGGCGCCTACTGGAAGGGCGATGCCAATAATAAGATGCTGCAGCGTATCTACGGTGTCTGCTACGATACCGAGGAAGAGCTGCAGGAACACCTCCGGATGATCGAGGAAGCCAAGGAGAGAGACCACCGCAAGATCGGCAAGGAACTCGAACTGTTCATGAACCATCCGCTGGTCGGCTCCGGCATGCCGATGTGGCTGCCCAACGGCGCCATCATCCGCAAGGAGCTGGAAAACTACATCTACGCCAAGGAGCGCGCTCTGGGTTACCAGCATGTCTATTCTCCGTGCGTCGGTACGGTCAACCTGTACAAGACCTCCGGCCACTGGGATCACTACAAGGAAAACATGTTCCCGATGATGAAGGTCGACAATGAAGAGTTCGTCCTCCGTCCGATGAACTGTCCGCACCACATGCTGATCTACAAGAACAAGCTGCATTCCTACCGCGACCTGCCGGTCCGCATCGGCGAATTCGCAACGGACTTCCGTTATGAAGCCAGCGGTGCTGTCAAGGGCCTCGAAAGAGTCCGCTGCATGTGTCAGAACGACGCGCATCTGTTCGTCCGTCCGGACCAGATCGCATCCGAATTCGAAAAAGTCGTCAAGCTGATCCTGGACGTCTACCGTGATTTCGGCATCAAGGAATACAAGTTCCGTCTGTCTCTGCGCGATCCGGCGGACAAGGAAAAATACTTTGATGATGATCAGATGTGGAACGAAGCGGAAACACGTCTGCGTGAAGTCCTCAACGGACTGGGCGTCGAATACTTCGAAGCGATCGGCGAAGCTGCCTTCTACGGCCCGAAACTCGACGTCGAAGTCAAGCCGGCCATCGGTCCGGAAGTCACCCTGTCCACCTGTCAGCTCGACTTCCTGCTGCCGCGCCGTTTCGAACTGAACTACATCGACTCCAATGGTGAAAAGGTCGTCCCGGTCGTTCTGCACCGTGCGATCTTCGGCACCTTTGACCGCTTTACCGCCTTCCTGATCGAAGAGACAAAGGGCAATTTCCCGTTATGGCTCTCTCCGGAACAGATCGTTGTCATTCCGGTCCATCAGGAAGCACATCTTGAGTATGCGGAAAAGGTCGCGGAGCTCTTCCGTCAGGCCGGTTTCCGTATCCATGTCGACAGCCGCAACGAAAAGCTCGGCTTCCGCATCCGTGAAGCCCAGACCAATCATATTCCGGTCCAGATCGTCGTCGGTGAAGGTGAGATCGCTGCCAACAGCGTCAACATCCGCCGTTACGGCCAGAAGGAATCCGTGTCACTGCCGTTAGAGGAAGCGCTCGCTTCCTTAAAGAAAGAAGTTGAGGAGAAGAGATATGTCCATTAAAAAATTACTGGCAGCGTCACTGACTGTGCTGATGCTGCTGTCTATGTCTGCCTGCAAGCCGGCAACTCCCAAGGAGCCGGAAGTCAAACAGTATTCCGTCATCGCGCCGAGCGGCGCTCCGTCGCTCTCACTGCTCGATCTGGCGGATGATCCGAACACTACCATCGAGATCGTCGACGGTGCCGATGCGCTGACAGCGGAGTTCAGCAACGCGGAAAAGGATTTCATCATCGCCCCGATCAATCTCGGCGTCAAGCTCTCCCAGAAGACCGAGAATTATCAGCTGATGGCTGTCCTGACCTGGGGCAACCTGTTCCTGGTCGCCAAAGACGAAGAGACTGCCGAATTCATCACCGGCAAGACGGTTGCCGCTTTCGGTGAAGCCGCTGTGCCCGGAAAGGTCATCTCCTATCTCGAAGATGAGCTCACCGGCATCCAGTTTGAATGGTTCAACAGCGTTCAGGAAGCGTCTGCCGCTTTCCTGAGCGGTGAATACGACGCTGCCGTGCTGGCTGAACCGGTCCTGACGATGACAAAGGCGAAATGGAAAGAGAATCATGAGGAAGACTTTGCGATCGCCTATGATCTGCAGGAGCTTTACCAGGAGAAATCCGGTTACCAGACTTACCCGCAGGCTGCGCTGTTCGTCCGCAAGGCGACTCTGGAAGCGGATACCGAATCCGTCGTCGCTTTCACGAACGTGATCAAGCAGTCCATCACCAAATACAACGGCAATGCGGATGCTCTCAGCAAACGCATCGACGAGATCGATCTGACCAAGTTCGGGTTCCAGAATCCGGACCTGATCAAGAAGGCTTACCAGAAGATGGCGCTGAACTACCGTCTGGCAAGTGAATGCCTGGATGACATCAAGAGCTTCCTGGCGGTCTTTGAGATCGAACTTGCTGAAAAAGTATATGTAAAATGAGAAACAGACGCCTTTTGTCAGCGATCCTGCTGATCGTACTTTGGACAGTATTATCGTCGCTGATCAATAAGGACGTTCTTTTGCCGAGCCCGCTGAGCGTCATGAAGGAAATGCTGACGATCGTTACCGGGCCGGCTTTCCTTTCGGCGCTGCTCTACAGCATCCTGCGGGCGCTGGCTGCGGTCTTCTGCAGCTTCGTGATCGCGCTCGTACTGGCGTCAGCCGCTTTCCGGCTGAAAGGTCTGCGCAGTTTTCTCGAGCCCCTGTATGTCGTTTTCAAGAGCGTGCCCACGGTCACGGTGATCGTGCTGGCGCTGATCTGGCTCGGCAAGGAGAGGGCGGCTGTGCTGATCGTCATGCTGGTGGTATTGCCGATCCATTATTCCAACATCCTGAACGGTTTCGATCATATCGATGCCGATCTCCTCAAGGAGACAGACACCTATGAAGACCGTTACTTTCTCAAACTGTGGCGGATCTATCTGCCGCTGATCCGCCCGGATCTGTTCGAGACGCTGCGTTCGACACTGTCGCTCGGCTTCAAGATCGTGATCATGGCGGAAATGTTCGCCCAGACCAGGATCGGTATCGGCCATGAGCTGTACTTCCTGCGGGCAAACCTCGATACGGCCGGCGTATTCGCCTGGACGATCCTGATCGTATTATGCAGTTATCTGTTTGATGCGGTTCTGAATTTCTTCTCACGAAAGGGTATCTAAATGAACAATAAAGTATCAAAGTTTTTTACGGATCTCGTGCATGGTCTGGCAACGCTCCTTTTTCTGGTCGCTGCCCTGTATTTTCTATTCGTCTGCTTCCTGACGGTCGTGGAATACAAGCCGGAGCAGGAAGAAGTTCTGGAACTGACAGGGGAAACCACGGCGAAAGTCAGGCTGAATGAAGAGATCGATCTTGTCAGCTGGAACATCAGCTATGGCGGTCTGGGTGACAATACCGACTATTTCAGAGAAGAAGGCAAAGGCGTCAAGCCGGCGGACCCGGACCGTGTTTCAGAGAACGTGAACACGATGTTCAACTGGCTGCAGGAAAAAGATGCGGATCTGATCCTGCTGCAGGGAGTCGATTCCCTTTCCGACCGTTCCTTCCGTTTTGGTGAAGACAAGACCTTCGCCAAACTGCCGGGCCGTGTCTCCGCGTATGCGGTCAATCATATCTGCGTTTATATTGCCTATCCCTTACCGCCGATCGGAACCGTCCAGAGCGGGATCATGACTTTGTCCAAATATGCGGTCGATTCCTCGACCCGTGTTTCCCTGCCTCTCGCGAACAAGTGGCCGGTACGTGTCATGACCGCCAAACACTGTCTGCAGGTCAGCCGTCTTCCGGTCGAAGACAGTTCCAAGGAACTCGTGCTCGTGAATGTCCAGCTGGATACTTACGGCAAGGCGGAAGCGAAAGCTGCCCAGAACGAGGCTTTACGGTCACTGCTCGAGGAAGAAGCGGCGAAGGGGAACTATGTCATCGCCGGCGGTGATTTCAGTCAGACCTTCTACGGTGTGGGTGATTCCTATCCGGTCGCCAGCGGAAAGTGGGATCCGGGCATTCTGGATACCAGCGCTTTCTCTGCAGACTTCTCCTTCTATATGGATACGGATACTCCCAGCCGCCGTTCGCTTGACCAGAGTTATGTCGATGCCGACAAAGGTAACTTCCAGTATTATCTGACCGACGGCTATATCGTCTCCTCGAACGTGGAAGTGGTATCTCTTGAAAATGCCGATCTGGGTTTCGTCAACAGCAACCACAATCCGGTCTGTCTGACCGTTGTGCTGAAATGAGATATATCGACATCGGATTAAATCTGTTCTGCGACGCATTCAAGGATCCTGACAGGATCCTTTCTGACGCGCGTGAGCAGGAAGTCGCCTGTATCCTGACCGGTTCAGATGCAGCGGACAACGAAAAAGTTTACCGCTATACGCTTGCCCATGACGTCTGGGGCACTGCCGGGATCCATCCGCACAACGCCTCCCGCGCAAGGGAAGAGGATTTCCGGAAGATCCGGGAATACCAGGCAAGCCCGCGGATCGTAGCGGTCGGCGAATGCGGACTGGACTATGACCGGATGTTCTCCCCGAAGGAGCAGCAGATCGACTGTCTGCTGAAGCACATCGCCATCGCGGAGGAGCTGCAGAAGCCGATGTTCCTGCATGAACGCGAGGCATCGGCGGATTTTATCCCGATCTTCAAAGAACATCTGCCTCGTCTGAAACGGGCGGTCGTCCACTGTTTTACCGGTGACCGGACACTGCTTGAACGCTATCTGGAGATGGGTTTCTATATCGGCATCACTGGCTGGATCTGCGATGACCGCAGAGCGCAGGAACTGCGTGACGCGGTGAAGATCCTCCCGCTCGACCGGGTAATGCTGGAGACGGACGCGCCGTACCTGACTCCCCGCAACGTGAAAGGTCTGCATCGCACCAACGTCCCCCAGAACGTCCGCTATGTCGCCGCTGCGCTGGCGGAATACATGGGCGTAGGGGAGGAACTGCTTGTCAAAAGCGCTTTCGAGAATACAGTCCGTTTCTTTGAACTGGACCCTGCGGAAAGATGCAATAACGAGTAAAAAACGCTGTGTTCACAGCGTTTTTTGTTTTTCTCTTTTTGTCTGTCTTATCTGGAGAGGTAGGCGATCGCTTCTTCGACCGTCATCTCTTCCTTGACGTCGCTACAGCGCTTGTTGATCTCGACGAGGTTGTCCTTGGCGCCGCGGCCGACCGTGACGCGGTAGGGGATACCGATCAGTTCGGAATCGGCGAACTTGACGCCGGCACGGACATCGCGGTCGTCCAGCAGGACTTCCACGCCGTTTTCGGTGAGCTTGTTGTAGATGCGTTCAGCTACTTCCGCCTGAGTCTCGTCTTTGCCGTTGATCAGTACGATGATGACCTTGAACGGTGCGATCGCTTCCGGCCAGAGGATACCTTTCTTGTCGTGATTCTGTTCGACGACGGCGGCGATCGTTCTACCCAGACCGATGCCGTAGGAACCCATCCAGACATCCTGGGTCTGGTTGTTCTGATCGAGGTAGGTCAGATCCAGCGCCTTGGAGTATTTGGTGCCAAGCTTGAAGGTATTGCCGACTTCGATGCCCTTGGCGAACTTCAGCGGCTGACCGCAGCACGGACAGTTGTCGCCTTCCTGGACTTCCTTCAGATCGATCACGGCGGCAGCCTTGAAGTCTTCCGGATTGACGTTGATCAGATGAGTGTCATCCTTGTTGGCACCGACGATGAAATTCCGCATCTCAGTGACTTCCTCATCGAGGATGACCGGGATACGCAGGCCGACCGGACCGGCAAAACCGACTCTGGCGCCGGTGACCTTTTCGACGATCTCGGGTTCCGCCAGCGTGATATCATCGCTGCGCAGGAACTTTTTCAGTTTTGTTTCGCAGACTTCGCGGTTTCCGCGGACAACGACCGCACACGGACGGCCGCTGACCATATAGATCATCGTCTTCACGAAATCACCCGGATCCTTGCCGAGGAAGCTGCAGAGCTCTTCGATCGTGCGGACGTTCGGTGTCGGGATCTCTTCGATCGCTTTCCTTTCCTCTGTGGACGGGACGCCTTTATGACGGGTCGCGATCTCGAGGTTTGAGGAATAGCCGCAGTCGCAGTAGACCAGCACGTCTTCGCCGATCTCGCTGACCGCCTGGAATTCCTCGGAGAGCAGACCGCCCATCATGCCGGTGTCGGCTCTGACGATGCGGTAATCCAGTCCGATGTCATCGAAGACCTTTTTATAGGCATCGAACATCTTCTTATAGGAGACGTCCAGTCCGGCTTCGTCCTTGTCAAAACTGTAAGCGTCTTTCATGACGAATTCCTTGACCCGGATCAGACCGTAGCGGGCACGCGGCTCGTCACGGTATTTGCTCTGGATCTGGTAGATATTAAAAGGCATGTCCTTATAGGAACTGATGACGGATTTGGCGGCGACGGCGAAGAGTTCTTCGTGCGTCGGACCGAGGACCATATCCTTGCCGGTACGGTCTTTCAGTTTGAACAGATCCGGACCGAAGTTTGACAGTCTGCCGGACTTTTCATAGTAATCGGCGGCGATCAGCGCGGGCATCTTGACCTCGATCGCGCCGGTCTCGTTCATGCGTTTGCGGATGATCTCTTCGACCTTCGCCTGAACGCGGTATCCGAACGGCAGCATCATATAAACACCGCCGCTGACTTTCTTGATAAAACCTGCTTTTACCAGGAGATTTCCACTTACGGAATCTTCATCTTTGGCGTCTTCTCTTAAAGTAAAAAAATATGCATCTTTCAATTTCATACGCATTCACCTCTTTGTGATTATATCATACTGGCTAAACCTTGACGTTTTAAATGCGTTATTGTATAGTCTACAAAAAGTGAGGTATAACATGGCAAAGTATTTTACTGATGTATCCAGAACATTCAATGAATATCTACTCGTTCCGGGCTACTCCGACGCGACCTGCGTGCCGACCAACGTCGATCTCAGCACCCCGCTGTTCCGTTACAAAAAGGGCGAGGAAAGCAGCATCACGCTGAAGATCCCGATGATCTCCGCGATCATGCAGTCTGTCTCCGACGACCGCATGGCGATCGCGCTGGCGAAAGAGGGCGGCATGAGCTTCATCTTCGGCTCCCAGTCGATCAAGGACCAGGCTGCCATGGTGAAACGGGTCAAGACGCATAAGGCCGGCTTCGTCGTATCCGACTCCAATATCCGTCCGGATCAGACGATCGGTGAACTGCTGGCTCTGATCGACCGCACCGGTCATTCCACTGTCGCGGTCACCGCTGACGGAAAGCCGAACGGCCGTCTGGAGGGTCTGATCACCAGCCGTGACTACCGCCTGAGCAAGGTCACTATGGACGAGCCGGTCTCCAAATACATGACACCGCTGGAAAAACTCGTTGTCGGAAACAACGACCTCGATCTGAGCACCTGCAACGAGATCATCTGGGAACACAAACTCAATACTTTGCCTATCGTAGATAAGAAGGGCAACCTTGCCTACATGGTCTTCCGCAAGGACTATGAATCCCACAAGGACAACCCGAACGAACTCCTGGATGAACATAAGCGCTTCATGGTCGGCGCCGGCATCAATACCAGAGACTATGCCGAGAGAGTCCCGGCTCTGGTCAAGGCAGGTGTCGATGCGCTGTGCATCGACTCCAGTGAAGGCTTCACCCAGTTCCAGGCGGATACGATCGCCTGGATCAAGAAAAAATACCACGGAAAGGTCAAGGTCGGCGCCGGCAACGTCGTCGACGCAGACGGTTTCCGTTTCCTCGCAGACGCCGGCGCGGACTTCATCAAGATCGGTATCGGCGGCGGTTCCATCTGCATCACCAGAGAGACCAAAGGTATCGGCCGCGGTCAGGCGACTGCTGTCATCGACGTCGCGAGAGCGAGAGATGAGTACTTCGAAAAGACCGGCGAATACGTTCCGATCTGTTCCGACGGCGGTATCGTTTATGACCACCATATCTCTCTGGCTCTGGCTATGGGCGCAGACTTCGTCATGCTGGGAAGATACTTCTCCCGCTTCGAGGAATCCCCGACCGCCAAGGTCATGATCAACGGCTCCTATTACAAGGAATACTGGGGAGAGGGTTCCAACCGTGCGAGAAACTGGCAGCGCTATGATATGGGCGGCTCCAAGAAACTGTCCTTCGAAGAAGGCGTCGACGCGTACGTTCCGTATGCCGGCTCCCTCAAGGACAACGTCAACGTCACCATGCTGAAGGTCAGATCGACCATGTGCAACTGCGGCGCCCTGACACTTCCGGAATTCCGCGACAAGGCGAAACTGACTGTCGTATCCTCCACCTCCATCGTGGAAGGCGGCGCGCACGACGTCATCGTCAAGAACGCGAACCAGAACTAAGGACCGTACGTACAACTGAATAAAAAAGAAGCTTCCAGCGAAGCTTCTTTTTTGTTGTGCTGCAAAGGTCCTGCACTCAGTTCTTTTTACGGTAATTGAAATCGGATGCCGGATCCGCATAATCGACCAGCACCTTTTTGCAGTTCCGGCACAGGAACGCCGTAACCGCCGAGCCTTTGAAATAAGAGAATTTCGAAAGGATGACCGATCCCTCATAGACGCTGGCCCGGCTGATCATGTGCTTCTTTTCGCCTTCGAGCCACGCGAGTTCCTGAGGACTCTGGATCAGTCCTTTTTCCATTTCTTTGCTGCAGTAGGGACATTTCATGTTGTTTTACGCTCCCGGTCCCGCTGTTTCGGGACAAATCGCATGATCATCGCTCCGGAAACGGCTTTTTTATGCTTTCCGCTTTTGAAAAAACCGTTGAAAGAAGCAAATCAACCGGCAAATCATGTATACTTATTATAGTTGTTTTTGAGGAAATAATATGGCGGAACATAAGATAATAAAGAAAAAAGCGAATACATACTTTTTTACGAAGATTCTTATCAATATATTCCTGATCATCCTCGGCGCTGTGCTGATCGGTGTTTTCCTGAGGCAGATGCAGAGCCGGGCGGCTCTGAACAAGCAGGAAGAAAACAGCCAGCGCGCCCTTGAAGAAGCGATCAGCATTCTGGAGACGAATCAGGAGGATGTGGATGAGCTGACCCGGATCTTCCATGACGGCAACCAGGATACGGTCAAGGATCTTTATGAGCTGATGACCAGCGGTCTGTTCGATTCTCTGGGAGAAGCGGACACGCAGACGCGTTCCGAGGTCCTGGCAGACGTTGTCGAACGTTCCGGCGCGGACTATCTGTTTTTGATGGACACAGATGGCAAGATCGTTATGTCTCCGTATGTCGAGATGTACCGCAGAGACCTGGTCACCCAGGGACTGCTGACCTATAAAAACGCGCAGCTTCTGATCCGCGGCACTGAGAACGAAGACGGAACGATCACTCCGGCAATGGAGAAAAACTCCTACGGATACTTTTATTTCTACTCTGTTCCGTGTACGTTCAACGATGTTAAATATGTTTTTGTTCTGGGAACCGAAGCTTCTGTGCTCGATGTGCAGATCGAATCCCTGAAAGATGTCTCCGTCGTGCTGAGCCGTGCGCCTGTCAGCAACGACGGCTTCATGTTCGCAGTCAATACCGAAGACAACTCCTTCATTTACTACGAGAATGGCGATGAAGTCCTGACCGGACAGAACGCTCTGGAAAACGGATTATCGGAAGAGGCGCTGACGGACGGATATACCGGCACCCAGACGATCAACGGAAGACGTTATCATTGTGTATCGAGACAATTCGGAAACAGCACGGTCATCTGTGCGGTAGCCGCCACGGATATCATTCTGGCAAATGACCGCTATGTCCTGTTCTGGTCGATCGCCGTGTTCGTGCTCGTGATGATCATGTGTCTTGCCTATGCGGTCATTGTCCGTAACGATTTCGTCCGCAACGCGGTCGAGACCGAAAAGGTCTATTTTGGCAAAAACAAGGAAAATCCGCTGATCTTTGACAAGTCCGTATTCCGTAAGGTATTCCCGCTGATGCTGGCAGGCGTGTTCCTGATCTTCGGCATCACCTATTATACGCAGACGCTTCTGGAGATCTCCCAGGGGATCGAGAATTCCAAACTGGCTCTGGATGAAGTGACTTCCAGATACGAGGAGAGCCTTGTGAACCGTACGGTGATCCAGGATTACTACAACAATCTGTTCCTGTCCAAAGCCCGCCTGATATCGTACCTGATCGAGGAAGATCCTTCCGTCCTGAACGAGGAGACTGCCAGATTCCACTCTGTATATGACGAAAACGGCGACCGTGTATTCCTGCTCGATGACGAAGGAAACCACCTGAGGTCCGTCTCCGGCTCGGCAAGACTGCAGGAACTGTGCGATGCGAACGATATCGATTCCGTTTACATCTTTGATGAAGACGGACGCACGATCGCGACCAACACGCCAAACTGGTTCTTCACGATCAGCCATGACCCGGAAGCGCAGTCTTATGAATTCCTCCAGGTCCTGGATGGAAGAAAAGACATGCTGATCCAGGATGCGATGACGAGCGATGTCGGCGAGGACAGCCAGTTTGTCGGTGTCATTTTCAATTACTATACTTCCGTCAACGAGAACGGAGAAACGGTCTACCGCTCGCATT
>JAEEGL012625656.1_pt1 | contig 13310 bp, 12 predicted proteins | sample 9134231 | NCBI WGS metagenome assembly JAEEGL01 (sample SAMN16246548, study PRJNA631951) | gut metagenome | biome: gut microbiome; feature: rumen; material: fiber-attached | host: Bos | place: Iran: Karaj | collected 2018-10 | reverse complement strand
ACCGATGCCACACCATCTAAGATTAAAAGAATATTCAGAAATTCTCGCATAATAGGCCGACGTTTCCGTCTGGTTCATGTCGTATTCGGCTCTAAAATTTTTGAGGTCAGTACATTCCGCTCAAACGCAGAAGGTTCTGTAGGTAACGATTTTGGAACCATCGAAGAAGATGTTCAGCGTCGAGACTTTACAATGAATGCACTTTACTATGATCCTATTCAGGAGCAGGTAATTGATTATGTCGGCGGAATGCGGGATATCAAAAAACACATTCTCAGACCTGTAATTTCTATCGACCGCATTTTCGTTGAAGACCCTGTACGCATGCTTCGTGCCATCAAGTATTCGGCTACAACTCATGCAAAAATGCCTCATGCTTTACGCCATAAAATCAGAACTTCAGCTGGTCTTTTATCTCAGGTATCTCCATCGCGTCTTACAGAAGAGCTTTTGAAAATCATAAATAACGTATATGCCTGGGAAATTGTTCAGGAAGCTTTAGATACAGATCTGTATATTTATCTTCAGCCTTCTGCAACCGGCCTTATTTATGAAAGCCGTGATTTTGAAAAGAAATACATGGAAAGCTTTAAGAAGCTCAGTGAACTCAACGCCAATGAACCTGATGCCCGTCTTGGAAAAAAGCTTCTCTTTATGATTCAGGATTTTGTAGGAACTCTTACAGACTGGCAGAAGGAAACTGCAGATAAGTATTCTTATACCGAGCTCTATGGCAAAACCTGGGCAGAATGCCGCAACTTTGTTCTCCCAATGAATCCTGTTAGAAAAGAGCTGGAATATGCCGTAAAGACAGCGCTGAATAATTATGGCGTAAAGGCACATCCGCCGAAGCCTCCGAAACAGGCTAAACCGCAAAAAACGGCTGCTAAAAAGAATGGATCGCCACGCCCTTCAGGCTCGCGATGACGAAACCGAAATGTCATTGCGAGGAGCACTTTAGTGCGACGTGGCAATCTATCTACTTCATACTGGCAGGCTTCGATATCTTATCAATAATGATACTTACTTCTTCAATCAGAATGCCTGTAAATGATTCAATTTTATCAATGATATATTGCTGCAGTTTATGAACCTTTCCGGTAAGCTGGGTTCCGAAAGGGACATCTATTGTTACAATCAGACGGTAGCCGCGGTTATCTGTTTTTATCGAAATCTTTTTAATTCTAACTTCCGGATCGCATTCGCTTACACAGTGCATAACCATCTGGGTGAGGGCAGCTTCTGAAATTTCTATACGGCCTTTTTTAGAGAATTCCGGCTGTACAATTGATTTTTCAATCATCTTTCCAGTGAGATTCTTACCGGCCTTTTTAAAGAGCTTATTCTTGCTGAAAAAGTCGTGCATTGATGCTGAAAAAATCTGTGAATAATTCTTTTTTACTTCGATTGAAGGAACCGGAATGACATGTTTTCCTTCTACCTGGCGCGACTTAATGGCTTTTTCTATATCTTCTTTTGAAGCGATTTCTTCAATGTGAATGATTTTCTGAGGCTGTGGGAGCTGAAGTCTCATGGCAATTTTCATTACCATTTTTTCTGAAGTTCCCAGAATCAGGATTTTTTTGATATGGGTTTTACGGAGAACACGGGCAACTGAATCACGATGTTCCTTATCATCAAAAAGAGCTGCACGAACAGCACCCATATAAGTTTTCTCTCTTTTAGCAGAACGTCCGGCAACAATTTTTTCATCCTGAATTAAAAGGCCGTCATCAATTATGGCATGAATGCCATACTGTTCTGCAAGGAGTTTTGAACGGAAAGATTTACCGGTTCCACTTTCACCAACTAATGCGTAAACCTGAACATGCTTGAAAATGTTTAAAATGTCCAAAAGCTGCTTTCCCATACATAATTATTATAAACCAGGATTTTCAATTTCACAACATTCTAACTGGTTAATAAAGTCGGGGGAAAGCCCGATTTTTATCTCCTGCTGCAGTTCAAGGGGATTATTTTCCGGGAAAGTAAGTGAATAAGCATGTAAATAATATTCACGGCTTAATTTTTGCGACAGAATGGAACCGTAAGCCTTATCTCCTAAAAGAGGGAACCCATGTATCTGACTTTGAGCGCGAATCTGATGTTTGCGGCCTGTTTTTATAGCATATTCTGCAAGGGTTACAGGATTACCATTGAACTTTCCATGGGCAAGGGGAGTTACAGTAGTAATTGCCAGGCGGCTGTCAGCAGAATTATTATCATCAGCCTGACTTACTGTATAAAAACCATTTTCAGTCTTATCTGAATCTGTAAGCTTATCTTCCCATAATTCCTGATTTTTTATATTTCCCTGGGCAAGTCCAAGGTATTTTTTCTGAACTGTATGATTTTTTATACTTTCTGAAAACCATCTGGCTCCCTCCATGCTCATAGAAAAGACCAGAAGTCCTGTTGTATTGCGGTCTAAGCGATGCAGAGGGCCCGGACGGAAGGCAAGGGAATCTGACTTTTGAGATTTTTTAGATTCATAATAAGCAAGAACACCCTTATCCAGTCCAGACTGACAAGCTCCCTGACTTCCGTGTACAGAACGACCATAGGGTTTATCAATAATCAAAAGATGCTGATTTTCAAAAACGATTTTTAATTTATATACTGGGGCAGGCTGACTAAGATTTTCATTTTCTTCACCGGAATTGCCATTATCAAAAAGAAAAGCTGCAATGGAGATTTTATCTCCCTGATTTACATGAGAATCAGGCTTAGCTTTCTTATCATTCAGCTTAATAATCCCTTTTCTCAGCAGCTTATAAATCTGGCCCATGCTTAAATCCTTTAAAAATATGCGGATTATACGGTCTAAGCGGCGGCCATCATCATCTTTTCCTGCTGTAAAATCCCTGAATTCCATATATCCTTAGTATATCTATTTTTTTAAATTCTACTAGTAAATTTAGACTTTCAATGGTAAAATATATATAACTTTTTAAAATTTTTTTTTGGAATCTTATGACAGAATCATACTCTTTCACTCAGCAGTTTTTACTTTTTTTACATAATCCGATTCTTTTATCATGCATTTTCAGCTGGCTGGGTGCGCAGTTTCTGAAAGCGGCTATAAAGCTTATATATGGCCGGATCCATTCATTTACAGAGCTTTTAGAGGTAATGGTATGGCGTACAGGTGGTATGCCTTCGAGTCATTCTGCTCTTGTAACTTCACTATGTGTAACAATTGGCTTCAGACACGGAATTCAATCCGATTTATTTATATTTGCATTGTGCTTTTTCCTGGTTGTTATCCGCGATGCCTTTGGAGTGCGTCGTTCAAGCGGAATTCAGGCAAAAAAGCTTAATGAAATTGGTAATGAGCTGAAGGAAAACAATATTATAAAAAATTATAAAGCCCTTAAAGAAGTTGATGGCCATACTCCAATGGAAGTTCTCTGCGGATGCCTTCTCGGCTTTTTAGTAGGACTTTCATTTTCATTATTAAAGTAGTTGGCCATGAATAAGTATATAAAGTTAAGTTCTCCTTTTGTATTTTTGTTATCACTTATTCTTATTTTATCTTTAAAAACAGTACCTTCCGGAAAACTCTGGAAAAATTATTCTGTTATCTGTGTACCTGTAAATACTTCTGATGCACTTGTACAGACAGCAATTCAGAATGCTGGAATTAAAAATTCTATTTCACTTTCAGGTCAGTATCTTCCAATTTCTCTTTCTGAAAATTCAATTGAAGTTTCAATGCTGCGTCTCAATTACAGTTCTTCAGAATATACTTACCTTAACAAAAGAAATGCCATGTTCTTTGATAAGTCTCAGGCTTACAGACTTTATTATATTCCTGGTATTTATTCAGCCGAAACAAGTGCTCTTATTAAGATTCTTGAAAATCAGGGAATTGAATGCATTAAAGACAGCTCGGCAAATTATCCATGGCTTTTGCCATTTATTGCCCTGCTACTTGCCGCTATGCTTTTTCTTTTTGTAAAAAACAAAATCTCTTATATTGCAGCTTCTATAATTCCTCTTATCTTTTTATACAGTAATCCATTTTATCCGGTTGCAACGGCTACCTGTCTTTTACTCTTATGTCTTTTCTTTGCTGCCAACGTATGGAAAAGAAAGGGGGCAGTAACAATTCTTATCAGCCGTCATTCAATTCCAGCTATGCTTGCAATTGCCTTACTCTGTGCTTTCTCCAGCTCTGTACTTTCAGGCTTTCTATTTATCGTCGCACTTGCCGGAACTTTAGCTGCTCTTCCGGGCTGCTGGTATTTAGAAGACTTCTTCAGAAACAGAAAACCTTTTGTTCCTGTTTATATACGTTCTGCTAAAAGAGTTTCTTTGTTTGCAGGTAAGGCATTTATTTCTATGAGTGTAGTAACAGGGGCAGTTCTTCTCTTTATTCTTTTGATTTTTGTAACATCTTCAAACTCAATAAGAACAAGTTCAGCGAAACTGCTTTTCCCTGGAACTTCTACTTTTTCAGATACAGCTCTGCCTCAGTTTGAAGATTATTACAAGTGGAACTGGAATGTAAGAACCACACCATATAAATCATTAAATGAATCTGATTCAGATGATGTAAATGTTTCCTTTTCATCCTTTGTGGAAAATCCGGAAACAGGTATTATTTCAGAAGTAAAGACAAATATGAAATATGATGATTCCTTCAAGAAAGAAGTTTATGAGGGAATTGATAAACTTCAGTTTGATTCGGTTGAAAAACTGATGAAATCTGAAGGAGAAAACTTTAACGGAGGCTATACTGCAACCTCTTCTTACCAGATTAACTTATTTGGTATAATTATGTGCTTTATTTGTCTTTTTATATTACTTTTTATCTATTTTTCCATTATTATAAGAAAAGGTATAAATAAATGAAATCGAATAATCCGGTTGTTTCAGTAACCATAAAAAATTACAAAACTTCACAAAAAGCCTTTTTGCCTAAGGTTGTTAAAATACCTCTGTCTCAGGAAAGTGAATCTCATTATAAAGCACTTGTAAAACCAGGTGATATTGTAAAAGAAGGTGATGTTATTGCTCAGACAGAAATCTCAAAAGGCTGGACAAGTTCAATTCATTCTTCTGTTCCCGGAAAAGTTATTGCCGCTGAACCTTGTATTTCTCCAAACGGCCGTCAGGAATTCGCAATCAGGATTCAGTTCGGCGGTGCTTTATCATATCTTGGTAAAATTAAGTATGAAAAAAAGCCCGAAGATTTTTCTCAGACCGAGATTCCAAGAATCCTTATCAGAAACGGCGTAATCAATACTTTTAAAACTTCAATTCCAGAAAACCTTGGTGTTCAGATTGAAAAATTGAACGAGGACAAGGAAAGACATAATCTTGTTGTAAGACTTTTTGATGAAGATCCTTACCGCATCACAGACTCACTTGTTACAAAATTTAATTTTGAAGAAATAGTGAAGGGCGCACGAATTGTTGCAAAGGCTATCAATGCAAAGGGAATTGTTTTTGCGATTGATCAGAAATCAGACAGCAAAGAATGGAATTTAAATCCTGAATATAAAGACATCTTCCAGCTGGAGATGAAAATACAAAGATATCCTTGTGGAACTCCAAGAGAAATCTGTTCTGCTTTCTCACGAGGTCCTCTTAATAAGATTTGTAATTTTACTCTGACAAAAACAGATCTCTTTACAGACTCTTCAACAATTTATGAAGTATATAAAGCAGTGGCTCTTTCTGTACCTTGCGTAGACAGACTTGTACATTTCTCTGGTAACTGTCTCAACGCTTCCTGCATGCTCGATGTAAAGCTTGGTACAACACTCCGTGAAATAGTTCCTCAGATTGGAGGCTTTCTTAAAGAGCCGGCCAACATCATCATCAATGGTATGCTCTGCGGAACTTCTGTAAAGAGTCTCGATATCCCGATTACAAAATATGTAAAATCAGTAGAATTCCTTTCAAAGAATAAGAATACAGACGAACAGATTTATTCCTGCATCAACTGCGGTAACTGCCGTTTTGCCTGCCCGGTAAAACTCTCGCCGGATATTCTTTATAATCATACAGTCAATTTCAAACTGCTCAAAGAAACTTACGCAGCATCTTCTTTAGCATGTATTGAATGCGGACTTTGTAATACTGTTTGTCCGGCACGTCTTCCATTGTGCCAGACAATTAAAGTTCTTAAGAATAAGCTTACAGAATAGTTGAGGTTTTTATGAGTGATAAATTTAGTGAAAAGAAACTTAAGAACAGCAGAATCTCAGTAAAGCCTTTTGTATATAATATTCCTTCAATTTCCTCTGTATCAAACAGAATACTGGTTCTTCTTGCCATTCAGGTTTTAATGCTGATTCTCACTGGCAGCATCTCGGCAATCATTGTTGTAATGACAGCTCTCGTTGGTGCCCTTGCAGCCGGAGTAATAAATTACTATGTAAGAAAAGAAGCTTTATATAACATCATAAATATTGCAATTCAGGGCTTGTTTATAGGCTTTCTTTTACCGGAATCATATCCTCCGGTAACTGCCTTTGTAATTACCTTCAGCACAATTCTGATTTCACGTGCCATTGTTTTCAAGGGAATTAACGGCTGGGTTAATGCCCCTGCAATTGCAGTAATCATTGCCTGGTATATCGGAAATAATTATTTTCCGCCTTTCGCTGTAAACTCAGAACTTCTTACATTGAGAAATACTTCAGTATATCTTATTCAGAACGGCTATTTCCCGATTTACAGTTTTGACAGCCCGGTTACTGCCTTCCTTAATAAATACATTTTCAGTCTGACAAATGTTTCTATCCCGGAAGGTTTTGTTTCCTTTATGTGGGACAGTCATTCAATTATTCCGGCATTCAGATTTAATATAATCACACTTCTTTCGTCGATTATTCTTTTTGCTGATAATTCATTCTCTCTGATTATTCCAGCTGTATCCCTGACTGTTTATTCAATTCTTGTACGCCTTCTGGTTCCATACCTTTTTGGCGGCAGTCTGAATCAGGGTGATATTATTCTGGCTCTCTTTACAAGTGGAATTCTTTTCTGTTCTGTTTTCTTAATTCAATGGTACGGAACCTGCACGATAACTATATTTGGAAAATGTTTCCAGGGCTTTTTAATCGGAGTGATTTTCTTTGCTATTGTAGGCTGCGGAACTTCGCCGGTAGGAACTGCTTACACAATTATCTGCTCAAATATTATTGGTATGATTATCAGAATTTTTGAAGAAAAGAAAAATGAAATTACTACCGGTAAAGTTGTTGCAAAATATTCTGCTAAGCTTGCAGCTGAAACAGGAGTTAAAAAATGAAACATCCGAATTCATATAAAAACTTTTTTATTAACTATGCCATTTTTATTCTTATTGCGGCAGCTGTTTTCGGCATTCTTATTTATGTAATTAAGTTATCTCAGAAATCCTGGGAAAAGAATCTTAAATCTGTTGTTGAATATACTCTGGAAGAAATTGAACCGGACACCTGGGAAATAGGGCAATCTGTAAAAATCAATAATCCCCTTACTACAAGTGCAGCCTGCTTTGAAGCCCGCCATAAAAAGAGTGGAGAAAACTGCAAGGTCGTAATCATCAGACTGCAGACTTTCTACGGACCACATGCAGGTATTTATATTGCTGAGTCCAGCGGTAAAATTAACTTCAAAGGTTATGCCTCCCTGCACGGAAGATGTGCTGCACAGCTTACTAATTTATTTACCGGCCGTCGTGTTGATTACTGGAACAAGCGTATTTCAGATATGATTAAATAGGGAAGAGGAGATGGAAAGTATGAAACAGAAACAATCACTCATGTACATTGCGTCTTTCCTGGCGCTTACAATTCCTTCAACAGGCCGTTTTGTTTACGGACTAACCTTAATTCTTGAACTCTTTATTCTTGTAATTTCGGGAATCCTTTTGAACGCTCTTGTAAAAAAACTTAAATTCGAAGAGATAAGAACTTACTTTGTTTCTTTCTTTATGATTGCTATTACAATTTTATACAGACAGATTCTTGTTCTTACATATACAGAGATTGCATTAACTCTGGGCTTTATAATTTATTTTCCGCCGGTTTCTGTTTTCCTTACACATACTCTTTTTACGGACAATGAAGAAGCTTTGTCTGTAAAAATGAAAAACAGTCTTTTATCAACTTTGATTTTCGGACTTATCATTTTAATCTTCTTCCTTTTCCGCGATATTGCCGGTTTCGGCACCTTTACCTTCTTTGGTAAAAATCACAGAATTTTTGAAAAGGTTCTTTTTAATCCTGAGAAGCTTGGTATCTTCACATTCTTTGCTTCTATTCCGGGAGCACTTGTACTTACCAGTCTGACAATTTATATGTTCCTTTTCCTCAGAAATAAGCTCCGCATCATTTCAAGTTCAGGAGAGAAAAAATGATTTACTTTTACACCTTCCTTTATTATGCACTTTTCTCTTCAGTAGTTTTGATTTACGGAATCGGACTTAATAAGATTGCTGAAATCGGAATTGTAAAATTCAAGGAAACAATTTTCTACATCAAATGTGCCATTTCAATTGTTTCTTCAGCTATAATTTCATGGCTTATTACTAACTATCTTCTTGTGCCATTAAAGATTACAGAGCTTTATCCTCTTGTATGCTTTATTGTTTACGCAAGTATTTCTATGTTTCTTGGAAGTATTATCCGTCTTACAACAGGCCGTATCACTTCTGAGTTTGCAGTATCATACCTTGTAATTCTTCTTTCGATAGCTGAAAGCACCTCTTTGCTTTACACACTCTTTATAAGCCTCAGCAGCTTGCTTTCAATGCTCATAATTATTCCATTCAGTCTTACCTTCCGACGAAGAGTCTGCAGCAATGGACAGCTCCTGGATGAAAAATATTACAGCCTTTACTTTTTCTTCCTTTCAGTTTTAATTCTCATTCTTTCTGTATGGGATATTGTATGGCTTAATCCGGAGGTAATTAAATGATTTTACAGATTATTCTTCTTATACTTTTTTTACTCGTACTCATTCTTCTTTCATTTTTTACTTTGTATATTCTTATTCCTTCAATCACAAAGAATGATAACCACAGAGAAGATCCTCTTGTTCCGCTTACCTTGTCTCCGGTAATTTTACCTGAAGAGAAGAAATATGTACCTTCAGACAAAAAAGCATTTGTTCTTTGTTCCTGCAATAAACAGTGTAAACTGGACCGTTCAATGTTTAATCCGGAATACACCTGTGTAATGGCAAAGACAGTTTTCGGTTCTTCACTGGATTGTAAATATGCCTGTCTTGGACTTGGAGATTGTGCAAAAATCTGTCCTCAGGAAGCAATCAAATTCGAAAACATGACAGCTATCATAACCAGCAATTGCTGTGGCTGCGGAAAGTGTGTAAACATTTGTCCTCAGGATATTATTGCACTGCTTCCTACAGACACAAAAAGAACAGTAATCTGCCGCAGTGATCCTGATGAAGAAACTACCTGTTCTAAGTTCAAAGCTGAAGAAAATATTAGCTGGAATGACAAAAAAGACTTTAAAATATGGGAATATTGTTATAGAATAATAAAGCGTTTCAAATAGTATTAAGGCTAAAGAAACGTAAATACCTTTGGGGAAGGGTATTTGATTAAAAAATATTTAAACAGGAGAGAATACCGGCTGATTGGTGGGGATGCCGTATAAAGGATAATGGGTTCAATATACGTCAGCTTCATAGTAAAGTCAGTTTGTATTTGTGCAGATAATTCTGACCTCTTAGAAAAAAGCTTTCAGGCAAATTACAAGCCATTAATTAAATATCTCTATTCACATCCTTCTTTCCCATTATCATTTGCATTCTCAGGTCCACAGATTCAATATTTCAAAAGACGCAAGAATGAACTTATTACAATTCTCCGTGAAATGGTAGACCGCAAGCAGGTTGAGATTCTTGGAGGAGGATATAACGAACCTCTTCTTCCGCTTTTGAACTCAGTAGACAGAAACGGACAGATTGACCTTCTTACTTCTGAAATCCGCCAGACCTTTGGTAAACGCCCGAGAGGTATGACTCTTTATCAGGATTGCTGGGATTCTTCTCTTGTAAATAACATTCATACCTGCGGAATTGAATATGTAATTTTAAACAGCAACATTATTGCTGAAAATAAAAGAACCTTCCTTCCAATCTTTATGAGTGATCTTGGAAAGAACGTTGATATTTTCCCTTATTACAATGATCTGATTCCAGACCCGGAAATGCTGGCCGAAGAATTCATTTATAATATTGAAAAGGCAGTTCTTAAAGTTGAGAAAAAAGATACTCATATTCAGCTTGATGCAGACCGCATTATTGCCATCACTTTAACTGCTCAGCAGGCTGCAAAACTCACTGATTCAAAGTGGTTTGAACTTCTTGGAAAATATATTGATGATAATAAAGACGGTCGTGTAAAACTTACAACCTTAAATGCTTACAGAACTAACGGAGTAAAAATGAAGCTTACTTCTTATATTCCGGTTGGAATTGGTGATGAAGTTTCTAAAAATACTCAGGCAGCCTTAAACGATAACCGTAATAAGTTCCCTTATACAATTTATGATTTTATGTACGCTTATCCTGAAAGCCAGAAGCTTTATAACCGTATGCTTTATACAAGCCTTCTTGTTAATCAGTGTAAGACAGATAAAATGCGTAAGAAGACAGCCCGCGAAAAACTCTGGCAGGCCCAGAACGGTAAATCTCTTATTGGTACCTCTTCTGAGCCAATTACAAATTCTCTCAATCGTCAGCTGGCTTATAAATATCTTACAGAAGCAGAAAAAATGCTTCGTGCAGATAAAACTTTTGAAGAGTCTGTAACCTGCTTTGATTATAATAATGATGGTATTGATGAATATGTCTGCCGCATGGAACAGTATTTCGCCTATATTTCACTTGCCGGTGGAAGTGTTCCTGAACTTGATATAATCAAAGACGGCTTCAATTATACAGATAACCTTAAACGCCGCTTTGAGTTTGATGGTTGCGATGATTCTTATGACAGAGGTCTTTTCATAGATCATCTCTTTACCCAATCTCAGCTGGAACTATATATCCGTGGAGAACCTGCAGGCGATGGTGTATTCTCCCGCATTCAGTATTCACAGCTTAAATATTCTCAGCAGCATCATGAAGTACAGCTGGCTGCAAGAGCAGTTTGGAAGCCTACCGGTCAGACTGTTTATCTGAGAAAGAAATACATTATTAATTCAACCGGAATGTATGTTCAGTACATCATTAAAAATGAAAGTGATAAGCCTCTTAAAGCTAAGTTTGCAGTTGAATCGAATATCTGTGATGTTTCTTTCCTCAATGAGAAAAAATCCTGCTTTAATCTGGAAACAGTTGATAATGGTGAAGTAGTAAATATTAATACAGAATCTTCTACACAGGATCAGAATAAGAAGGGTAAGCTTAATAACGTTCAGATTGTCAGACTCTCAGATAAGCCAAACGGAATCTCTTTTGTTTTTGAACCTAATGAAAAATGCAGTTTCTGTTTTAATCCGCTTAAATGTAACCGTCCGGGCTTTAACCGCGAAAAGATTGGGCCGGTAAATCTGATTTACGCCTCATCTTTATTCTGGGATATCAACATTGAACCTGGCCGCGAAACAGAAAAGAGCATTAACTTTACAATTATTCCTGTGAAGAAGATTAAATCATAACTGTCATCCCTTCTGGTGGTTGAGTGATGCGTAGCATCGTATCGAAACCACCATTATGATGAAGCAAGTTCCTTTATCAACTCTTTCAGTTCATTTAATTTTGCATGTGTTACACGCGGATTAAGCAGTGTAAACTTTAAGCAGACATGTCCGTTGCTTACGGTCTGACCTATGATTGTTCCGTACTGGTGAATCAAAGTACGGCGGACCTTTTTGTTTATTGTGTCCGGGTCACTGCCTTTTTTGTAGCGGAAAACAACAGAAGAGATTTCCGGTTCAGTGATAACTTCAAAATCGTCGTCGTTTTTGAGAATGCCGTACAAGTATGCCGCATTGTCCATGCTTGTGGTGATGATTTTGCTCCAGCCGTCACGGCCGCGGGCCTGGAAGCTGGTCCAGACTTTAAGGGCGTCGAAACGGCGGGTTGTCTGCATAGATTTATCTACAAGGTTAGTGTAGCCGTCTTCTTCGTCTTCCTCGCGGTTGAGATAGTCTGCATGAATTGTGAGGGCTTCAAAGGTTGAGCCGTCTTTAAGCAATACCGCGCTGCAGGAAATAGGCATGAGGAACATCTTGTGGAAGTCCACGGTGATTGAGTCGCATAGCTTAAGGGCAGAGACTCGGTCGCGGTATTTTTCGCTCATGATAACACCGGAACCGTAAGCGGCGTCTGCGTGCAGCCACATATTGTGTTCGCGGGCAAGTTTGTTGAGTTCTTCCAGAGGGTCGATGCTGCCAAAATCAGTTGTACCTACTGTAGCCACAATGAGGAATGGAATGTTACCGGCTTTGAGGTCGGCGTCAATGAGGGAGCGCAGGGCAGCTACGTCCATACGCTTACGCTCGTCTACAGGAACCTTAACTACAGACTTATAGCCTAAGCCCATAATATGGCAGGACTTTTCCATTGAGAAGTGGGAAATCTCGCTGGTGTACATGCGGAGCTTTGAAGTCTTCTCATCAATTCCATATTTTTTGACATCATAATTTAAGTGCTTATTGCAGTACCAGTCGCGGGCAAGTAAAAGGGCTGTCTGATTAGACTGGCTGCCTCCGCTGGTAAATACGCCGTCTGCCTGAGCCGGGTCGTATCCGTAAAGGGCGCAGAGATGGCGGATAGTTTCTACTTCAATTTCTGTCGCAACCGGAGACTGATCCCAGCTATCCATAGACTGATTAAAAGTCGAAATAATGAGTTCAGAAGAAATTGTCTCAAGCAGGGACGGGCCGTGCAGGTGAGGCATGTACTCAGTTGAAGGAGTGCGCAGCAGGTTAGGAAGAACCTTTTCCTTTGTGAGTGCAAAAACCTTGTCCCAGCCAAGACCGTGCTCGGGGAGAATTGAATCCTGGGCAACGATTTTTTTAAGCTCGTCAGGGGTCGGGCCGGAATAGGCAGACTCGTTTATAAAGGCGTCAGCGATTGCCGCCGCTGTTTGCTTGAGGATTTTGTTGTATTTCTTTTTTGATTTTTTTTCACAAGTTAAGAAAAGTTCTTCCATGTTAGATTCCTGATAAGGTGGTTTCGACAAGCTCAACCACCGTTATTTAAAAGAGAATACCCCCGGTGGTTGAGCCTGTCGAAACTACCGGGGGTATTACGGTTATTTATTTATATTTCTTATCTATCTCAAGAACACAGCGTTCGAAGATTGACCAGGCCTTGCTCAGGTCTTCATCTGT
>JAEEGL010305514.1_pt1 | contig 13310 bp, 11 predicted proteins | sample 9134231 | NCBI WGS metagenome assembly JAEEGL01 (sample SAMN16246548, study PRJNA631951) | gut metagenome | biome: gut microbiome; feature: rumen; material: fiber-attached | host: Bos | place: Iran: Karaj | collected 2018-10 | reverse complement strand
TGGGGGGCGTCCTGCTCATCTTCCTGAACATCATCCGCTGTCAGATCCCCGCCTGCTCCCTGGGCACCTTCTCTCTCACCCCCCGCGTCGCGCGGCCGAGCGCGGCTCCCTAGTGCGCCCCGCGACAGGCGCCACCCCCCTCGCCCAGGCTAAGACCGCGCGCAAGGAGAAGCAGGCCCGCGAGACCCCCGTCCTGCACCGCCAGGAATACGGGCGGCTCTTCCTGGGCATCGGCAAGCCAGGCTCGCTGGGCGAGACCTGCGGCCTCGCGATCGTGCTGGGGGGCGTCCTGCTCATCTTCCTGAACATCATCCGCTGGCAGATCCCCGTCTGCTACCTGGGCACCGTCTTCCTCATCACCGGCATCGCGTGGATCTGCGCGCCTGGCCAGTACGCCCCGCCGCTCTTCCACCTGCTCACGGGCGGCCTTCTCCTCGGCGCCTTCTTCATGGCCACCGACATGGTCACCACCCCCCTCTCCCGCACAGGCAGCGTGATCTTCGCCGTCGGCTGCGGCATCCTCACCAGCGCCATCCGTCTCTGGGGAAACTACCCCGAGGGGGTCTCCTTCTCCATTCTCATCATGAACGCCTTCACCCCTCTCATCGACCGCTTCACCAAGGGCAGGCCCTTCGGAATGCCCAAGCAGAAGGGCCTCAAGTTCGCCAAGTGACGCCATCATGAAAGAGATCCTCAAACTCACTGGAAGCCTCGCCCTCGTCTGCCTCGTCGCCGGGGCCGCCCTCGCATTCGTCTCCGCCAGGACCGACAAGCCCATCGCGGAGGCTCGCCTCCGCGAGCGCACCCGCCAGATGCAGCTCGTCCTCCCCGACGGCGTCGCCCAGACCACGGAACTTGAATCCGCCGAGGAAGGCGTCCTCCTCTTCCAGGCCAGCGACGCCCAGGGCAAGCCCCTCGCCTTCTGCGCCCAGGCCACCGCCCGCAACGGCTTCGGCGGCGACCTCACCGTCCTCGTCGGCCTCGCCCCCGACGGCAAAATCCTCGGCGTCCTCGTCACCCAGAACTCCGAGACCCCTGGCATCGGCTCCAAGGCCTGCAAGCGCGAGGAGCCCCGCTCCATCTGGCGCCTTTCCGAAACTGCCAACGCCCCGAAACTCCCGCCCAACGAATACCTCGACCAGTTCAAGGGGCGCTCCCTCCCCGCCGGCGGCATCGCCTTCGACGACGGCTTCCGCCCCGTCTCGGGCGCCACCGTCTCCTCCAACGCCGTCCTCACCGCCGTCAACCGCGCCGCCAAGGCATTCCACACCCGCCCCCGCTGATTTCCCCCCTTCACCCTGCCATTCGCAGCATCCGCCCATGTCCGCCCTCAAGACCCTCACCAACGGCATCTGGAAAGAGAACCCCGTCCTCATCCTGATGCTCGGCATGTGCCCCACCCTCGCGACCTCCTCCAGCGCGCGGAACGCCATCTTCATGGGGCTCGCCACCACCTTCGTCCTCGCAGGCAGCAACCTCGTCGTCTCCCTCTTCAAGGCCATCATCCCCGACAAGGTCCGCATCCCCTGCTTCATCGTCATCATCGCGACCTTCGTCACCATCCTCCAGAAGCTCATGGACGCGTATGCGCCCCCCGCCCTCGTCCATGCCCTCGGCATCTACCTGCCGCTCATCACCGTCAACTGCATCGTCCTGGGCCGCGCCGAGGCCTTCGCCTCCAAGCACAACCCCGCCCTCGCCCTCCTCGACGGCGTCGGCATGGGCCTCGGCTTCACCCTCGCCCTCACCGCCCTCGGCGCCGTCCGCGAGTTCCTCGCCGACGGCACCCTCTTCGAACTCACCGTCGTCCCCGACTGGAACGGCTTCAAACTCCTGAAGTTCGCGCCAGGCGCCTTCATCGTCCTCGGACTTTTCCTCGCGGGCATCAACCACCTGCGCATCCGCGCCGCCGCCAAGGCCGGCACGACCTACGAGCCGCCAGAGGAACTCTCCTGCGCCTCCTGCTCCATCTGCAAACTCCCGACCGCCAAATGAAGCCCTCCGAAATCTTCCGTCCAGGCGTCGCCTGGCGGGTCTTCTTCCTGAGCATATTGGTCTGGGGCGTCGGCATCGGATGCTTCGCCGCCGCCCTCAACAACTTCCTCTCCGACATCTATTCGATGGATTCCGTCGGACGCGGCTGGCTGGAGTTCTTCCGCGAGTTCCCGGGGCTCATCCTGGTCCTGCTCTTCGCCCTCCTGCACCGCGTCTCCGACTGGCGCATCCTGCGCATCGGCACCGCCATCTCAATGGTCGGCGCGGCCCTGATGCTCGTCCCCGCCAACCAGTTCTACGTCACTGGCTTCATCATGATCTACAGCCTCGGCGAGCACCTCATCATGCCGCCCCGACAGGTCATCGCCATGCAGGTCGCGCAGCCCGAGCACGCGGGGCAGTCCCTCGGCTTCATGACCAGCATCATGAACTTCGGCACTGTCGCAGGCTCCCTCGTCGTCGCCCTCATCTTCTTCCTCGGCACCCGCTGCACCGCCCTCTCCCAGCGCGCCCTCTTCAACATCGTCTGGGCCACCGTCGCCGTCCTCATCCTCGTCAGCATCCTGTGCACCTTCGTCGTCAAGGTCCCCGAAACCCGCGCCAGACGCCCAAAACTCTACTTCAACCGCAAGTTCAACAAGTTCTACGCCCTCGAACTATTCTACGGCGCCCGCAAGCAGATCTTCCTCACCTTCGCCCCCTACGTCCTCATCCGCGTCTACGGCTTCTCCACCGCCTCCATGGCGCTCCTCCTCGGCATCTGCGCCGCCGTCAACATCCTCGTCGCCCCCCTCGTCGGAAAACTCACCGACAAGGTCGGCTACCGAAACATCATGATCTGGGACACCGTCATCCTCTGCTTCGTCTGCCTCCTCTACGGCTTCGCCAGAAACCTCTTCCCCGCCCGCGTCGCCTGCGCCGTCGTCTGCGCCAACTTCCTCCTCGACGCCATCATCAGCACCACCGCCCTGGCCACCAACATCTATCTGCGCGAAATCTCCTCCTCCCAGGACGAACTGGCCTCCTCCCTCTCCACTGGCATCTCCATCAACCACTTCATATCCATCGCCGTCGGCCCCATCGGCGGAGTTGTATGGGCGCGCTGCGGCATCGGCGTCCTCTTCTCCTTCGCCGCCGTCATGGCCGTCTGCAACTCCCTCTTCGCATACACCCTCCCCAGACCGCGCGCCAAACAAAGCATGTAGCGCGCGAATCCCCAGGAAGGCAGGCCGCCGTCATAAGATGAAGTCGGCGAAATTCTGGCGGGAGACGACCTGGTAGGAGGCATCTGGGTAGTTTTTCTTCCAGAGCGAGGGCGCGCCTGGTTTGGCTTTGCCATGCTTGATTTCATAGCCGTAAAGCCGACCTCCGCGTTCCTCGACCAAGTCTATTTCCTGTCGTTCGTAGGTCCGCCAGAAATAGTTGTTGGAAAGAATGCGGGCATACTCCTGCTTTTTCAGCCGCTCCGACACAATGAAGTTCTCCCACAGGGCCCCGACATCAACCCCGCTCCTCATGTCAAGCGGATTGAAATTGTTCACGACCGCGTTCATGATGCCGTTGTCCCGAAAATAGTAGCGGCTGGTCTTCGTCACCTCGCTGCGAAGGTTGCGGGAGAATCCTGGCATCCTGAAGATCACGAAGGTTTTCTCAAGCAGGTCGATGTAGCGTTCAACGGTGAGTCGGTTCAACCCCAGGCCCGTGCCCAGTTCCGTGATGGAGACCTCCTTCCCGACCTGGAAGGCAAGCAGGCTCAGCAGGCGATGGATCTTGTCCGCATTCCGAAGGTTCTCAAAGGCAAGTATGTCCTTGAAAAGGTAGGAGCCGCATAGCTCGTGCAGGGCCTCCGCCTTGTCCAGCGCGTTGTCAATGGTGAGAATCTCTGGATACGATCCATAGACAAGCAACTCGTCCAGCCTCTGCCGCAAGGCCATGCCCCCGCACTCGGCCGCAAGTTCCATCGCCGCGACGGGAAAGAGCGTGGCCGTGCGTCGCCTGCCGGTCAGTGGCTCGCCGATTCCGCTGGCCAACTGGAAAGACGAGGAGCCGGAGGCTATGACCTTCACCTCGGGCAGCGTATCGACCAGCAGTTTGAGCCCCGCCCCCACGTTGGCCAATGCCTGCGCCTCATCGATGACAACCAGGGCATAGCCAGAGAACGCGCCGCGAATGAGGTTCACGTCAGACGACTCAAGGACCTCCCTTACCGACCGATCCTCGCCAGTCCCAAGAAAGTATCTCCCTTCATTCCAAGTCCGCAGGAAATCCCCGATCAGGGTCGTCTTGCCTGCACGGCGTGGACCGTAGATGGCCAGCACCTTGCCAGGCTGGAGCATCGATGGAATCCTGTCAAGATAATAGCGCCTGATTTTCATATTCGACCTCACCTGAAATGCCTCCTACCAACGCCTGTGTCAATAAAATACCACGTCAATGGAGGTTTTCCAACTCAAACTGTGCGAATTTATGAAAATTCGCACAGTCTAAGTGTCTGAATTATGTATAATTCGGATAGTTTCAGGGGCCTTCTTTCCCAAACAGGATGGCAGGATCTTCTTCCCCGAGATGGCAGGACACGCCGGCGGCGTCCTACTTCCGCCTTCCCTTCCTGGTCTTCGGCGCGGTCTTTTCTGGCGTGGCCTTCTTCTGATAGTCCTGGTAGGTCAGCGGCTTGTAGTCGGGTGCAAGCCAACGCAAAAAGGCCTTCACGCCGTTGATTTGCACATCCCATCTGCCGTCTCTGGAAATCACCCGCCCCGTGTGGTCCAGGATGATCAGCGTCGGAATGCCGCGAACCACGTATTTCTGCATCAGCGCCTGGCGCTGCTTCGCCGTGAACGGCACCGCGAGCCAAGGCATCGAGGTCTCCTTCATATAGCCCGCCATGTCTTTCGCCGTCTTGTCCGAACTGACAAATACCACCTCGAATGAATAGTTCTTCTTCATGCATTCCTGGTGGAACTCCACCAGTTTCGGCGTGAAGGCGCGGCACGGCGGACACCAGTGCGCCGAAAAGTAGATCCCGACGACCCGCTTCTGGCCCAGAGCCGGCCCCACCGACACCGACGCGCCATTCGCCTTCACCAACGACGTCCCGAAATGCTCCTGCAGCCACGCCGACGGCACCGTCTGGCCATACAGCCCCATGCACAGCCCCGCCAGCAAAATCCACATCATCCAGCGCTTCATCATCAATCCTCCGCCTCCTCAAAGTTACACCAGCAAAAAACCACGACGAGGAGGTAAACGCCATGGGGATCCAATAATTGGTATCGGCATAGGCGAGTTCCCCCACCTGTGTGCCGAAGCCTTTACCCAGGGAAAGACCGGTTGAGACCGCCGTTAGCGGCAGCATTTCCAGTCCCGAGTGGTCTAAAAAGGCCTAAAGCCGTTTTTGAGTTCAGCCTTGACTCCCCTCTCCGGGCGTCACCTCGAAGGAACCGTTGTTAATATAACGCCGGTTCGCGAATGGGAGGACTGTTTTTGCGCTGGCGTCGTGCATTGCAGATTAAAAAGAAGGGTGTTCCGAATCGTTGCGATTATATTTAGTGCCGTCAACTCGAAGGAGACGATTCCAACTTGCAATCCAACCGACTTCTGATGGAACCACTCACTGGATATTGGATCAGTTCCGCATGGAACCAGGGGCTCTGGCGATACGATTCGCGCCCCGTCGCCTTCCGGACGGAAGTCCGGTGCGGCAATATCGGTCATGCCGAAATCGCCATCAGCGCCTGCGAGCGCTATTCCCTCTTCCTCAATGGCGGGTTCGTCGCCTGCGGACCGGCCCGCTCGCTGGAACGGCATAAAAGCTACGATGTCCTGGAGGTCACGCGCCTGCTGCAACCAGGCGTCAACCACATCGCCGTGCTCGTCTCCCCGCCTACAGGCGCCTTCAACCACCGGGGGCGTTGCGGCCTCTGGGCAATGCTCACGGCAGACGGCGAGGCCATCCTCTCCACCGGGCCGGGCTGGCGCTGCACCGACGCCCGCTGGTATGCCGAGACCGCCCTCCTCCAGACCTGCGCCAAGACCTTCCAGGAACACGTGGACGCCTCTCAGGAGCCCCTGGACTGGATGACGCGCCCCCTGGCTTCGCTGGACTGGCCCGAAGTGTTCCTGCAAGGCCCCATCGACTGGACTCCGCCCTGGCGCCATCTGGAACGCCGCGAGACCCCGAATCTCGTCTACGCCCCGCTCCTTCCCACGCCATGCTGGCGCGGCCACGCCACCGCGAAGATGGTTTCCGTGCAGGACAATCTCGCCCTCGCCTTCCAGACGCTCGCCCCGGTCCAGGATGACACCGTGCCCGCTCCGACGCGCATCGGTGACGCCTGGGTGATCGCCGACGCCCGGCCAGGAGAACTCTGGACCTTCGACCTGGGCCGCACCCGCACCTTCCTCGCCACGCTGGACGTCCAAGGCGAGGAGGGCTCCTCGCTCCGCGCGGAACTCTACGCCGACATCCATTTCAACGGCACGCCCTCCGTCATGGCCGACCCGAGAATCATCGGCGTCGGCGGTATGGCGGACAGTTTCTCGCCCGCGCCCGGCCGCACCCGTTTCCACCACCTCAACTGGCGCGGCGGACGATTCCTCACCCTACGCCTCGCTGGAACTGGCGCCTGCCCCCACCTGGCACTGCTTCTGCTTTCCGTCGACTACCCGTTCCCCGACAAGCCCAGACCGCATTTCGACAACCCCATCCACGCCCGCCTGTGGGACATCGCCGCCGACACCATCCGCGGCTCCACGCAGGACGTGTATGTCGACAACTGCTGGCGCGAAGAGAATCTCTGGTGCTTTGACGCCGTGGCCGTCGCCCGCGCCGCCTGGCACACCTTCGGCGAAACCTGCATGTGGCGGCACTGCCTGCGCCTGCTGGGGCTGGCCATCGACCAGGACGGCGTTCCCAGATGCATCGTCCCCTCCGACTGCTCTCCGATCATGATCCTCGACCAGTCGATGGCCTGGGTGAGAGGAGTGCTCGACTATACCATCGCCACTGACGACCACTCTCTCGCCGCCGAAATGTGCCCGCAAATCGACGCCTTCCTGACCCTGTGCGCCGCCCACGTCACGGACGAAGGGCTCTTCCATCCTCCGGAATGGGCCTGGCACTGGATCGACTGGGGGCGCGTCGACCGCCGTCCTTACAGCCTGCCCGTCAACACGATGCTCCTGGCCGCCGCCGATGCCGCCTGCCGGCTGGCATCCCTGCCCGACTTGGAAACGGTCGCCGCCCGCCTGGCCACGACCGCCCACGCCCTCCGCGACCGCCTGGGCCGCGCAATCTGGCGCTTCTATGACGAATCCACAGGATGCCTCCTCCCGCATCTTGCCCCCGGTGTCGCCCATTCCCGGCTCCGCAGCCAGTTCATCGGTTCACTGCCCGCGTTCGACGACGAGTTCTCCTATCATGGGAATGCGCTCATGCTCTATTGCGGACTGGTCCCCGACCCCGTCCGGCGTTCCCGCATGGCCACAGCCCTCGCCCGCAACCTGGATGCCTGGGCGGAGAAACTGCCGCCGGCGGAACGGCGCACCCGCGGCGACTTCCCCTTCAGCCCAGGCTGGTGCCCCATCATCCTCGCCCCGCTCTATCAGGAAGGGCACGCGCCGACCGCCGACCGGGTCCTCGAACTCCTCTACGCCCCACTCGTCGCCGACGACGCCCCCACCATCGGGGAATACTTCTCCGAACTCGCCCAGAACGGCTCACAGGGCTGGGGTGCCTGCATCAACTCCCTCCTCGCGCGTCTGCCCACGCTTTGTCCCCCATGGATAGATGGCGCCCGGTAATTTTACCAGTCCTATCTTTTTCTTTCTGCCCATTGCACGGTCCTCCGAGGTTCCTGACGCCGGAGATACCGATTGAGACTGAATATAGCATTCGAGGGAAGAAAAAAGCCACCTTCTGCCCAAAAAAGGCGAAAAAGTGGCTTCTCTCTGGGTAAATTGGTACCGGGCATAGGACTCGGACCTATGACACGTGGATTATGATTCCACTGCTCTACCAACTGAGCTAGCCCGGCACGGAAAACGCCTTACTATAACCCATCCTGCCAAATCCGCAACCCCGCCCCGCGAAAAAAGCGAAAAAGCCATGCCGCCGGCGCATCGTTGGGTCCCTGGCAGACGACACCGCCGGCGGCATGGCCAATTCTTCGCTCAATAGTCGGTGGCGGTCAACCCCAGTTTGACCTTGTCCGGCGTCAGAGTGTTCAGTTTGTTGTTCATCGTGGAGGCGTGGTTGTCGAAGAAAACGACATTGAAGTTGTCGCCATGCCGGTAGGCGAGATGTCCGGACGCCTCGATCTCCGAACCGACATACGGATACAGCACGCCATGCACCACCCCGGCATCCGCCAGCATCAGCGTCGCCGACGGATTCTCCACCGTCATGTTCGGCGCGATTGCGCTGTAGGAGCCATACGAGGTCGTCGGCGCATCGCACACCGCGTTGAAACCATACGACAACTTGAAGACCTCGAAGTCCGTGCCCATCAGCGCGGAGGCGTTCGTCTTCGCCGTGTCCGCCGGACACTCGAAGGACTTGGCGTTCGTGACATACATGTTCAGCAGCCCGTACCAACTGTCGCCTGGCGTCGTCACATCCACGTATTTCGTCGTGTATGCGGAGGCCACCAGCGGCAGCGTTTCGTCGTAGTCCTGCGCATACATCATTGCGGCGGTCGATATCTGCTTCAGGCCATTCACGCAGGAGATCGACCGCGCCTTCTCGCGCGCCTTCGACAGCGCGGGCAACAACATCGCCGCCAGGATTGCGATGATCGCGATCACGACCAGCAGTTCGATGAGTGTGAAAAGAGATTTCCGATTCATGGTGCTTTCCTCCTTTGCTTTAGGGATTGGCTTGTCGTTTCCTTCGGGTGCCTTTTCTGGTCCGCCCACTCTTAAGAATGCGCGCAATTCACCGATTCTACACTCCGCCTGGAGAATCCCCGCTTTTTCTTTCCCCCATGCGCCGCCGCGCCCTGAAAGCGAATATACATTAAGACGGTTTTCACCCCATTCCCCACTACAACACAGAGGCATTCCCCATGGACAAGCAAGCACGCGGCATCATCGGCGCAGGCAACTGGGTCGTCGACCAGATCAAGCAAATGGACCGCTGGCCCGGCGAAGGCAATTTGAGCGACATCATCCGCGAGGAACCCATGACTGGCGGCGGCGGCGCCAACAACGTCCTCCTCGACCTGGCCGCAATGGATCCCACCATCCCGCTCTACGGCGTCGGCCGCATCGGCGACGACCCCGCGGGGCACTTCATCCTCGACAGCGCGAAAAAGCACGGCATCGACTGCCGCGGCCTCACCGTCAGCGCCACCGCCCCCACCAGCTACACCCTCGTCATGGCCGCCGACGGCAAGCGCACCTTCTTCCACTGCCGCGGCGCCAACAACGAACTCGACGTCGCCGACTTCGAGAAGATCGACTTCCCCGCCCGCATCTTCTACCTCGGATACCTCCTGCTCCTGGGCGGCCTCGACGCCGCCGACCCCGAGTTCGGCACCCGCGGCGGACGCGTGCTGCGCATGATGCGCGAACGCGGATACACCACCGTCCTCGACCTGGTCTCCCAGCGCCCCGACGTCTTCCACTCCGCCGTCGTCGCCGCCATGCCCGGCACCGACGTCCTCGCCATCAACGAGGTCGAGGCGGGCAACGCCTTCGGCGTCAACCTGCGCACCGCCGACGGCAAGATCGACGTGCCCGCCCTCTCGGAGGTCGCCCGCAAGTTCTTCGACCTGGGGCTCCGGAAGGAACTCGTCATCCACTATCCCGAGGGCGCCTACGCCCGCCTCGCCGACGGCACCGAATGCCGCATCGACTCCTACAAGGCGCCCAGGATCGTCGGCTCCGTCGGCGCGGGCGACGCCTTCTGCGCGGGCATCCTGTACTCGCTGCACGAGGATCTGCCGCTGGAGGAATCCCTCCATGTCGGCGCCGCCAACGCCATCTTCAACCTGATGAGCCCCACCGCCACCGACGGTGCCGTCTCGATCGCCAAAGTCCGTGAATTCATGAAACAGCAAGGGAATTAATCATCATGGCAAAGACCTTCATCGGCATCGGCGCCGGACCGATCCAGACCGGCATCTACGTCGCGGGCGCCGCCCAGGGCGGCTTCGACCGCATCGTCCTCGCGGAAGTGGAGCCCACGCTTGTCGCCGCGCTCAAGCAGCACCGCTCCATCACCGTGAACACGGCGGAGGCGGACCGCATCACCACGCAGACCTACAAGGACATCGAGGTCTACAACCCCAACGACCCCGCGGAACTGCCCGCGCTCATCGAGATCGCGAAGGACGCGCTCGCCTTCAACACCGCGCTGCCCGCCACCAAGTTCTACAAGTTCTGCGCGCCGTGGATGAAGGAGGCCTTCGCCCGCAACCCCGAAGGCCGCCGCTACGTCTACACCTCCGAGAACAGCACCACCGCCGCCGCCGACCTCACCGCCGCGATGGGCGTCGAATACCCGAACACCTACTACCTCGACACCGTCATCGGCAAGATGAGCAAGGTCTTCGCCTCCACCGAAAGCGACCTGCCGCCCCTGACCCCGGGCTTCGCCAAGGGGCATCTCGTCGAGGCCTTCAGCACCATCTACACCTCCAGCGCCCCTGGCATCGAGGAAGTCGGCATCAGGAACCTCTTCGCCAAGGCCGACCTCGTCCCCTTCGAGGAAGCCAAGCTCTATGGCCACAACGCCAGCCACCTGCTCCTCTCCCTCCTCGCCGCCGAACGCGGCTGCACCTACATGAGCGAGGCCGCCAAGTTCCCCGAAATCGTCGAATACACCCTCCAGGCCCTCGTCCAGGAAGCAGGCCCCGCCCTCTGCCGCAAATACGCGGGCGTCGACGAATACTTCGAGCCCGCAAACTACAATGCCTGGGCCAAGGAACTCGTCCAGCGCATGATCTCCCCGCTCCTCTCCGACGCCATCGCCCGCGTCGCCCGCGACCTCACCCGCAAACTCGGCTGGGAGGACCGCATCGTCGGCGCCGTCCGCCTCTGCGAAACCCAGGGCATCGCCGCCCCGCGCCTCCGCCACGGCGTTGAAATCGCCCTGCGCTTCAACGCCATCGACGCGCTCCTCGAAGGCGACTGGAAGGACCGCCCCGGCGCCGAGGCCCTCGCCGAATCCCTCCGCAAGACGCCCGCGCCGCTCTAAAGCGCGCACCCGATTCCATACCCGCACCGATTGGCGGCGCCAGCCTCCCTCCAGGCAGGCGCCGCCAACCGCTTTTTCCGCCACGGCCTCATGCGGCCAGTTCCGCACAATCCCAGGCCGCCAAGGCTCCCCCGCCTTTCATCCCGTGCCGGGCCGTTCTCGGCCCGGAAGCCCAGCCCCCGCCGTCCCCATGATTCTCCCGCACCCCCTGACCGAAGAGCAGCAGCGCCGTTCGCAGCACTACGCATACGGCTTCAACACCTTCAACGGGCTCTCCTACATCTGCGTCGGGGACACCATCCTCATCCTCTTCGGGGTGCAGCTCGGCCTCCCCAACTGGGTCATCGCCACGCTCGGCGCGCTCTATTACTTCGGCTATCTGCTCCTGCCCCTGGGCAAGCCCATCGCCGCCCGCGTCGGCGTCGCCCAGTGCCAGTCCATCTGCTGGCTGCTGCGCAACACCACCGCCATCGTCATCGCCTCCACCGCCATCCTCGTGCACTACGGCTGGCACCGCACCGCCATCGCCATCCTCCTCTGCGGGGCCTTCACCTTCTACGGCTTCCGCGCCGCAGGAATCGTCCTCGCCACCCCGTTCCTTGCGGGATACACCCCGCGCGACGCCGTCTCCCGTGTCCTGGGCCTCTTCACGGGCTGCTACTATTTCGCCTCGCTGACCGCCCTCGCCGCCATCTACCTGCTGCTGGGCTGGCGCTCCAGCGTGGAAGTCCTGGCGGGCATCATGGTCGTCGGCGCGCTCTTCGGCATCACCTCCACCTGGTTCATCCGCCATATCGACGAACCCGCCGCCATCCAGCAATCCGCCCGCAAGCCCCTCCTGCCGCAATTGCGCGCGATGCTCCACTCGCCCGTCGTGCTGCGCCAGATCGCCGCCGTCTTCCTCACCAGCACCGCGCACATCCTGCTCTTCCCGATGGCGATGCTCACCGTCAAGCGCGGCTACGGCTTCAGCAACCACCACGCCCTGCTCTTCTCCATCTGCCATACCCTCGGCGCCTGCGTCATGTCCTTCGCCACCGCCCCCGTCGCGGGGCGCATCGGCCCCCGCAACCTCCTCGTCATCGCCTACGCGCTGGAGATCGCCGTCGCCTTCGCCCTCGGGCACGCCCCCGACCACCACAGCCTCGCCTTCATGGGCACCGCCTTCTTCGTCATCGGCAGCAACTTCATCTGCATCAGCAACGCCCTCGGCAACTACTTCATCCGCTCCATCCCCCAGGAACAGCACGTCGTCGCCTCCATCGCCGTCAACTGCTTCTCAGGCGCGGTCGCGGGCCTGGCGGGCCTCGCCATCAACTCCACCCTCCTGCACTGCTTCGTGCCCCACAACGCCATCGCCGAGTTCCGCCACCTCTTCCTCGCCACCGCCTGCATCCTCCTGCCTGGACTGCTCTTCTTCCTCCGCATGCGGCCCCTCCCGCGCGAAAAGCCCGTCACCCCGACAGGCTGACGCTACTGCTCCGCCTGGACGGCGCTGGCCCGATGCAGTTCCCGCACGATCTGCCGGTAGGTCGCGCTGAAGGCCGCCACCATCCGTTCGCCCAGGCCAGGATAGCGGCAGCACAGCCCATACAGCTCCGGCATCCGCGATATGCACAGCCGCAGTTCAGGCGCCAGCCCGCGCGACGCCATGGCCGACCGCGCGGGAGACGCCTTCGCCGCCGCCGCATCATATTCCCCGCGCAGATACCGCCTCAGCCGCGTCAGATTCCGCCCGTGGCAGTCGAGGATCCCCCCCATCTCCCACTTCCGCAGCGTCGACGCATGGACGCCAAGATGCTCCCCCAGCGCCTGAAAGGACGCGCCCAGTTCCAAGCGCTTGGCGCGCAGCCGCGCCCGCACCTCCGGCGTGAATTTCCCGTCGAACTCCATTGACCTCATCGCCATATCCTCCATGTTGTTCCGACCATCTGGAAAACCGCGTCCAATGTAATATCCCGTCGCCGTTCCACCCCGCAACGCCCCAAAAAACTCGCGCGCCCGCACGACCGCGCGGGCGGCACCGTAAAATCCGCAACCATCGGTTATATTGTCCAACATGTCCGCATCAGGCGAAGAGACCATCTGCGCGCTGGCGACCGCCACCGGCGGCGCC
>JAEEGL014446226.1_pt1 | contig 13311 bp, 9 predicted proteins | sample 9134231 | NCBI WGS metagenome assembly JAEEGL01 (sample SAMN16246548, study PRJNA631951) | gut metagenome | biome: gut microbiome; feature: rumen; material: fiber-attached | host: Bos | place: Iran: Karaj | collected 2018-10 | reverse complement strand
CGTTGTCCTCCGATGACGTCGAAACACTTGAAAAAGGTGTTGACATCGGCGGTTACGTTACGAAACCGTGCTCTGTTTTTTTGACATGCGATCGGCTCGGAAATATCAGAATATCGGAGGGAAAATACCATCAGATAAAGCTTATGTTTCGGGCAATCGGCAACTCAATAAACGAGCTTGAGAGGATATCGTTTGCCGGCATACCGCTTGACCCTTTGCTTCCTCGCGGACAGTGGAGATATCTCAATGAAGATGAGATATCTATACTTGAAAAAAACTACAGATAATTAAACATCGGTGCTGTTTGCGCGGTGCTGTTTGCGCTTCTGATTTCGATTTCATTATGTTTTTGATGGTTAAAACAGCCGAAAATCGGCTGTTTTTTTGGCGATTCGGCATTTTGTTGTGCAAGTTGCACAAATTACTATTTTTATTTTTGTTAAGCAATACTCTTCCATTGCCTTTAAGTTTGTGATACAATAATATGCATAAATGAATAATTATGTCATTTGACAGAGACAAATAATCAGGAGGCCTAAAATATGGCAAGTCTATCTTTCAGACACATTTACAAAAAATATCCGGGTGGCGTTACCGCCGTTTCCGACTTTTGCCTTGAAGTTAAAGATAAGGAATTCCTTATTCTTGTCGGCCCTTCAGGATGCGGAAAATCTACGACTCTTCGTATGATTGCAGGTCTTGAAGAGATCACGGAAGGTGAACTTTTCATCGGCGATAAGCTCGTTAACGATATAGCTCCTAAAGACCGTGATATAGCGATGGTTTTCCAGAACTACGCTCTTTATCCTCATATGACGGTATTTGATAACATGGCGTTCGGCCTTAAACTTCGTAAAGTACCGAAGGAAGAAATCAAGAGAAAGGTTGAACAGGCTGCAAAGATCCTTGACATCACACACCTCCTCGACCGTCGTCCGAAACAGCTTTCCGGTGGTCAGAAACAGCGTGTTGCTTTGGGTCGTGCTATCGTTCGTAATCCTAAAGTCTTCCTTCTTGACGAACCTCTGTCAAACCTTGACGCTAAACTCCGTGCATCGATGAGAACCGAGCTTACCAAACTTCACAAGAGACTCGGAACAACGTTCGTATACGTTACTCACGACCAGGTTGAAGCTATGACGATGGCTTCACGTATCGTCGTTATGAAAGACGGACTTATTCAGCAGGTTGATACTCCTCAGAATCTTTACGATTATCCCGTTAACCTCTTCGTTGCAGGATTTATCGGAACTCCTCAGATGAACTTCATCGACGCCAAACTTATCGGCAAGGGTGATGAAGTTATCGTTCACTGGGGCGAAGAAGAGCAGAAAGACAAACCTTCTACGATCTGTGAGATCAAACTTCCCGCAGACAAGGCCAATGATCCCGCTCTCAAGGATTATATCGGCAAAGAAGTTATCATAGGCGTTCGTCCCGAATGTCTCCGCGACGACGAAGCATCCCTCAACGCTTCTCCAGATACTGTTGTTGATGCTAACGTTGAAGTTACTGAGCTTATGGGTAACGAGATTTATCTCTATATGAATGCCGGCGAACAGAACCTTATCGCGCGTGTTAATCCGAGATCCACGACCCGCAGCGGCGACCAGGTTAAGATTTGCATCGACGCTTCAAGAGTTCATATCTTTGATAAAGATACTGAAAAGTGCATTATTCACTGATTTGATTTCAACGGCAGAGCTTTTTGCTCTGCCGATTTTTTATAGTTACCAGAGGATTTTATGAAAAAAGACAAGAAAACGATCGCAGAACAGCTTGCGGTCAGAAAAGTTCACAAACCGCCTTTCCTTCTTTACCGTATTCTCATGATAGTCGTAAGAATATGGAACAGACATCTTCATACTCACTTTACGTATAAAGTACGTCCTTCAAAAGACAAAGGTCCATACGTTTTGATAGCAAATCACGCTTCGAGAAACGATTTTCTGTTTACCGCGCCTGCCTGCCTTCCGAGAAGGATAAATTACGTTGTCGGTTATAACGAGTTCTTCAGATCACCGCTCGGATGGGTCCTTAAAACGATGCAGGCAATCCCGAAACGCAACTTCACTCCCGACGTTCACGCGGTCAGCGAAATATTCCGCGTTATCAAATCCGGTGGTACCGTTTGTTTTATGCCGGAAGGAATGAATTCCATTACCGGTATGCAGCAGCCGGTCGTACCCGGAGGAGGGAAACTTCTTAAAAAACTCGGTGTAAATGTTTACTATTCCAAGATTTCCGGCGGTTATATGACCTATACCAAGCACTGCCAGGATTCAAGACCGGGCAAAATTGAAGTTGTCGTTGACAGAATGTTCACTCCCGAAGAACTCAAAACTATGACTGAGGCTGAGATCGAAGACAGAATGAACAGGCTTCTCGCTCATGACGATTATATCTGGAATGAAACAAAACAGATAAGATTCGGCAAAAAAGCGGATATGGCAAAAAAACTTGACACTCTTCTTTACCGCTGCTGCAAATGCGGCGCAGAGTATAAGATGGAATGCTCAGGCAACACAATGAAATGTCTTGAATGCGGAAATACTGTCGAACTTGACAACTGTTATAATCTGTCCGCCGTAGGCGAAGGCTCCGTCTGCCCGAAGTACGTGACCGACTGGGTAATTGCAGAAAGAGAAGTTGCAAAGAAACAGGTCCTCGAGGAAGGTTTTTCTTACAGCGGAAAAGTAAAAATAGGCGTTCTGCCTGATTACAAACCTTTGAAAGGCGCTGATACTTCTGTTATCTGCGGCGAAGGAATTCTGACTCTTGACAGAAAAGGGCTTCATTTCAAGGGTACAAAATACGGAGAAGCATATTCGTTCGATTTGCCTTCAGAGCTTGTTCCGACGTACGGAATGTGTACCGACATCAGCCGTTTGTATACTTTTATCGACGGCAAATTCATAGAATTCTATTTTGAAAATAACGACGTTCTTAAATGGGATCACCTCACCGAGGAGGTTTACCGTGCTAACGGCGGAAAGTGGCAGAACGTCGAATACAGACACAGAGAAGATTAGAAAATATAGAATAAATAAAAGACAAACGGGATGTTCTCCCGTTTGTTTTTTATGTCTACGGATGGTAGAAACCGGCTCACTGATGATGAACATTGCCTATTATTTGTGGGATATCTGGCAAGAATCCACTAATCGTAGACAAATTTGACGTATTCTACTATCTATGGGTTGACATTTTTTTCCTCTCATTTATAATAAAATCAGAAAAAGAGAGGAGGCTTATATGAAACGGTTAGCTGATTATTTTGCCGAAAATCTCAAAGCCATGAGAAAAAGAACGGGGCTTTCACAGCATGAACTTGCCGAAAAAATAGGCTATTCTGAAAAATCAATCAGCAAATGGGAAGCTGCAAACGCTATTCCGCCTGCGGAGACCCTTTATGCAATTGCTCAGGTTTTTCACACAACGATAGACTCGATGCTTGAAAAGTCTGAGGATCCTTTGTATTATGCAGGAATTGACGGCGGAGGAACTAAAACGCTGTTCGCGCTTTCAGATGCAAACGGAAAGGTTATCGGTACTAGTACGTTGGGACCTTGCAACCCAATGACTGTCGGCTTTGAAACGACGCTCAAAATAATTGCCGAGGGACTTGAAAAACTGTGTGCGGGAATTTCTTTCCACCGTGTGTCTGTTTTCGCGGGAATTGCGGGAGTAAATCCTGACGTTAACGCTGACGTTCTTCACAAGTATATAGTGTCTCTCGGTTTCGGATTCGTCAAAATCGGTAATGACACCGAAAACGTAGTCGCTGCTGCGATCGGAGATGAAGAGGGTATTGCCGTCATAATGGGCACGGGAAGCAATCTTTTTACTAAAACAAAGGGAAAACTGCGAAATTACGGAGGATACGGATATCTTTTCGATCAGGGTGGAAACGGCTATTCGATTGCTCGCGACGCTATGTCTGCCGTACTTGCGGATGAAAACGGTTACGGCCCGCACACTTTGCTGACAGAAATATTCAGAAGAGAAAACGATTGCAGACTTTCTGCGATGATACCGGAACTGTACGGACGCGGAAACAGATATATCGCTTCTTTTGCAAAGCTTGTCGATATTGCTTACGACGCGGGCGATGCGGTCGCGATGGAGATATACGAGAGAAATATGAAATGCGTTGCAACTATGATCAATTACGCTCTGAAAGATTTTGATTGCGACAGTGTAAACGCGTATTTTGTGGGAGGTCTGACAAATCGCTCCGACGTGTTTTTCCCGCTTATAGAAAAATATCTCGACGGATCCAAGAATACCAATCTAATCGTGTACGATCATGAACCGGTACTTGGCGCGCTTCGTCTCTCCGGCGCTCCTGTCGACACTACCGTAGGAAACGGAATCGTCAGAGGTGAAAAAACGTGAATAAAATGATAAATGAAATCCTTGAGGAGCCTTCCGTTCTTCGTTTGATAGAAGAGAAAAACGATAGTGTGCTTGATGTGATATCGGATGAAGTGATTCGCATGGGAATTACGAACGTTATTTTTTCCGGACGGGGAACAAGCGACCACGCGGGGATCTATGGGCAGTATCTCTTCCAGATTTTCTGCGATATGAGCGCGGGTCTGGCGACCGCTTCAGCTATAACTGTATACGGAGCGCAGAATTGCTTGAAAAAATCGCTTGTAATTGCGATTTCACAGTCCGGATATGCGGCAGATTCTATAGAGATTTTAAAGGCAGCAAAAAAATGCGGTTCGGTTACCGTTGCCGTGACGAACTCTTCCGACAGTCCTCTAGCTGTTTGTGCAGATCATTGTCTTCTATGCAGCGCAGGACGGGAATTATCTGTCGCAGCTACAAAAACTTTCACTGCGCAACTTGCCGTTGTTTATCTTCTCGCGATGAGAATCTCCGGCAGAACAGACCCCGATAAACTTCTGACTCTTGCAGACTGCGTGGAAAAGACGATTCTTGATTATGGCGGCGCAATAAAAAACTTTGCAGAAAAATTCATCGGAATAAAAGAAGGATTTATTCTCTCAAGGGGAATAACCTATCCGATTGCCCTTGAAGCCGCGCTGAAAATTCAGGAGACATGTTATGTGAAAATGAAAGGATACGCTTCGTCTGATTTTTATCACGGACCGCTTGCTCAGGTCGAAAAGGATACTGTAATCTTTGTTTTTGCGGCGAAAGGAAAGGCAGAAGCGGAAAACGTTTCGGCGGTAGAGAAACTCTTGTCTATCGGAAATGAACCTTATATAATTACCGATGATGAAAATTTAAAAAAAGATTATAAAAAAGTATTTATCATTCCGGACTGCGGCGATGAATTTCTTTCTCCTCTTGTGTTCGCGGCGTTCGCCCAACTTTTCGCCTGCCATCTCTGCATAGCCGGAGGAGGAGATCCCGACTCTCCTCGTAATCTAAAGAAGGTAACAGTGACGAAATGATAAAATTACACGGAAAGAACGCTTCAGTTATTGTTTTTAAAAATGAATATAAAAAATCGAAATACCTTTGTATTGCCGCTCATCAGGATGACGCCGAAATAATGGCGTACGGGCAGATTGCCGAATGCTATGAAAACGGCGGATTTTCCGCCTTGGTGCTGACAGACGGAGCTGGTTCGCCGCGCAGCGGAGCTTTTTCGGGAGTCAGCGACCCGGAAATGAAGAAAATCAGGATTGAGGAACAGAAAAGAGCCGCTGAAACAGGAAATTATGACGTTCTTGTTCAGCTCGGTTATTCAAGCGCTGACGTAAAAAACAACGTTTCAGGTGTCGAAGAAGACCTTGCTTCCGTGATACTTGAAACGAAACCGGATATAATTTTGATTCATAACCTTGCTGACAAACACGATACTCACGTTGCTTCGGCGCTCAGAGCAATTTCTGCTTTGAAAAAAATAAAGGACGTATTCAGACCGGAAAAAGTATATATGATGGAAGTCTGGCGCGGGCTGGACTGGATGAACGATTCGGATAAAACTTTGTTTGACACGTCGGTTTATCCCGATCTTGCAGAAAAAATATTGAACGTTTACGAAAGTCAGATAGCCGGGGGGAAAGAATATACGAAGGCTGCGATAGGCAGAAGATTCGCAAACGCGACGTTTCTCGAAAGTCACAGCGTTGACCGTTCTGCAAGCGTATCGCTTGGCGCAGATATAACTGATTTTGTTTATTCTGACGAAGAACCTGATAAGTTTATTTCTGAATATATTGAGAGATTCAGAATTGACGTAACAGACAGAATACAAAAATACAAATAAAATACAGCCTGCCGACAAAGGCAGGCTGTTGCTTTATACTTCAAATTCCGTTCTTTTTATAATGTGATCCTGATAAACGCTGTCGAGTTCGCAGAAATAACCGCTCCATCCCCATACTCTTACGATAAGATTCGGATAATTTTCAGGATGCGCCTTTGCGTCGAGCAATCTCTCGCGGTTTACCGCGTTCAGCTGAAGCTGATGACCGCCGAGAAGAACAAACGCTTTTACCAGTTCGGACACTTTTTTCTCTCCCTCGGGATTGCGGAAAACGGTATCATGGATTTCGAGAGTCAGAGGTCCTCCGTTGATTATTCTCTTCATATCGAACTTAGTGAACGACTGAATCACTGAGAGCGGTCCGTTGAGTTTGGTCGTTATCGCCGGTGAAAAACTGCTTGCGTAAGGAGTGAAAGCCAGCCTTCCGTCCGCTGTCGCAGGGCATTGCCTTGCGCTGAGGATATATTCCATTGCGGAACCGGTACCGGCTCTCCAGATTCCGCCTCTTGAATTTGGCTTATTGTTCATCGTGGAAGTGAAAACGTCCATAAGAACTCCGGCGAGATCGTCAACGTAATCGTCGTTGTTGCCCATTTTCGGACAATTCAGAAGAACGTTTCTCAGTTCTCCGTATCCTTCGAAATTGCATTCGATAGCCTTAAGAAGGTCTTCTTTTGAAATTGATTTTTCTTCGTATATTGCCTTTTTAATTGCCGCAAGAGCGTCTGCGCCGTTTGCGATTCCTGCTCCGTGGCATCCGAAATTGTTGTATTTGGCGGGATTCGAAGAAAGATCTTCTCCTTTTTCAAGGCAGCCGTCGACAAACATTGAATAATACGGGTAAACGCCGAATCTGACTTTGTCTGCCGTTCTCATTATAATGTTTGTTTCATCTTCAAGTTCTTCCTTGACTTTTTCAAGGAAAACGTCGAAAGTGTCCGACTCTTCAAGATACTTTACCGTGGCGTTTCTCACGACAAGCGGGAAGTTCATCGTCGCAACGTTCGGTATATCTGCTCCGCAGTTCGGGACGATATATTCCCAGCAGGCGGCGACCGTATAATTCAGCGCGTCTTCCGGATCGTATCCGAGCGCGATAAGACCGGGAACAACGACGTCGTCGTTGCAGTACTGAGGGAAACCGAGTCCTTTTTTAGTTAGGCTTGTCCCGAGTTCGTAAAGCTCGTCCGGAGTGTTTTTGCCGACGCGAAGATTTATTTTCGGATCTATCAGGCAGAGTTCGCGGCTTGCGAGCATACAGAACTCCGAGAGCTTGTTGAACATGCTTTTGCCGTCTTTATCAAATCCGCCGAGTACCATGCTCTGGCCGTTGTCGCCCTGCTGAACGCCCTGATAAATATCCGTATCGAGGTTCAGAGATATAAAAAACAGTTCGGTTATTTCAAACAGACTGTCTTCACTTACTCCGTTCTCAAGGTCCTTTTCAAAATATGGAAGCATATATTGATCGAATCTTCCGAGGGTAAGATGTGAATTCCTTGCGGCGCGGAGCGTGAACATGAAAAATCTCATAAAAACGCATGCTTCGTAATAACTGCGCGCCGGCTTTTTCGGGACCTGCTCAAGAGCTGAAGCGAGTTCGCTGTTTCCGGCTTTTGCCGCCGCTGTCCTGTAACGTTCGGCGATTTTTTCGATTGCGATAAGATGTCTCCTGACAGATACGTAAAAACTCTTTTGCCGCGGTTCGCAGTTTTCAAGTCGTTCATCACAGAATCTGACAATACTGTCAAAACCCCTTCCGATCACCGAAGCGTAATTGAGAGTCAGATTTCCGTTGTAACTGTCGTTTATAAGCGGGAGCTGAGTTCCGGATTCTTCATCCGTATGGGGATAACTTATCTGAGTTCTGTTGAAGCCGAAGACGTCGTCAGGATATATCATAACGTCTTCCGCTTCCATCATCGTTTCGAATTTTATCGCTTCGATTATCCTTAAATCTGTCTCGTCTCCGATTTTATCCGTGACGTTCAGATCAAGATTTTTCCTTGATTTTCTGAATTCTCTTTTATTGAGAAAATCCATTATTCTTCTTACACGGTCTGTCATTTTTTCTCCTTTGTTCAATTAAAGAACGACTGCGTTTATGCCGTATTTTGCAAACAAATCGATTCTCGGCTCCGGCTTCGCAGATTCGTCAAACGTAGGTTCGTACTTTCTTCCTACAAGTTTGTATTTGCTTCCCGCCATTTTGTTATATGGCAGGATTTCAACTTTTTTTACTCCCAGCCCGCTCATCAGTTCCGCTGTCTGAGTCAGATTTTCGACGGTATCGTTTACCGTAGGAATGAGCGGTATTCTGGTGATGAATTCTTTTCCGGATGAAGCAAGAGTTTTATAATTTTCAATTATTTTCTCATTGCCCGATCCTGTATATTTTTTATGTATTTCACTGTCGATGATTTTCAGATCGTACAGAAAGAAATCTGCTTTTTCAAGCGCGGCCTCAAAGGTATTTCTGTCCGTGAATCCGCTTGTCTGGATTGCCCTGTGTATCCTGCCTTTTAATAAGTCGAAACACTCGAACGTAAACTCGCTCTGCATGAAAGGCTCTCCGCCAGAGAACGTTACTCCGCCTCCTGAAATATCGAAAAATCTGCGGTTTTTCAATAATTTTTCTGTCAATTCTTCAGAAGTGTACACCGTTCCGCTGTATCTTACAAGGTTGTTCGGACACGCTTTTATGCTTTCTTCGACCAGGCAGGGAACACCTGTCTTTTTCTGCCCCGCCTTCAGACATTCTCCGCAGCCTGTACATCCGTTCGGTGAGCGGACTATCTGCCTCTCCGGAAGTTGTCCTTCCGGATTGTGGCACCACATACAGCGCATCGGGCATCCCTTCAGAAAAACCGTCGTTCTGATCCCGGGCCCGTCAAAAGTCGAGAATTCTTCAATTGAAAATACTGTTCCTTTTTTCATAATTTAAAATTCCTCTGTATATATTATACGTCAACGTCTTGAAATGTAAAGAAAATAATTATATAATTATGGCAGAAAATTATCTTTCTGCGGAGATCTTTATGGCAATTCATCAAAAAGAGAATTCTCTTGGAAATTATATTTTTAACGAGGTTACTTACGGGCAGACCGACTGGGAGCCGCATTATCATAAAAGCTACGAAGTCGTGACCGTTCTTGAGGGAAGGCTTCATACCGTTATAAACGGGAGAGAACAGGATATTTATCCCGGGGAATATCTTCTTGTTCTTCAGAATCAGATCCATGCATATGAAAGTTCGCCGGGCGTAAAATACTGGGTAGCGGTATTTTCTGAAGATTTCGTTCCGAAATTCACGTCAGGTATAAAAGGCATGCAGAGCGTAAATTCTGTTTTCAAACCTGACAAAACTGTTGACGGATTAATAAAATCCGGAATAATGGGGAAGGAATCATCACATCTTCTTAAAAAAGCATGTCTCTACGCGATTTGCGATTCATATATGAAAAGCGGAAGTCTTGAAAACCGCAGGACCGCAAGCGACAGCACCGTGTCCGAGGTTATAGACTACGTGTCCCTGCATTATAATGAAAACGTAACGCTTTCAAAACTGTCTGAACGGTTGGGTTATGAATATCACTATCTGTCGCGTCTGCTCAAGAACAATTATAAAATCAATATCCGCGATCTTATCAACAGTTACCGTGTAAGCGACGCGACTGAACTGATGCGGACAACTCCGATGAACATTACCGAAATCGCCATGAAGAGCGGTTTTCAAAGTATAAGAAATTTTAATTACATTTTTAAGCAAAGCACCGGCAAAACACCCAGAGAATACAGATTAACGGAATGCGGAATTCCGGATGCTTCGTCGGCGAAGGAGTACTGAAATGAAAGCCAGATATATAGTTTGCTTTATAATTTTGTTTTCGATGCTTGCGGGAGCGTTCGGGATTTTACCTTCATTATTCGCGATGGAAGTTCCGAGGTCCGCTATGGACTGCGATGAAAACGACGGTCTTCCCGTGATTTTTATCGAAACCAGAGATAAAAAGGCGATAACGAGCAAAACCGAGTACAAATCCGCAAAGATGAAGATCCTTCTCAACGACTGTTTTTCAGACTGCAGGAACTATTATACCGACAACGTCGGAAATATACAGATAAGAGGAAGAGGAAATTCTACCTGGAACGGCAATAACGTTAAGCATTCATACAGAATAAAGCTTGAGAAGAAATCCGATCTTTTCGGATTCGGCGCGAGCAAGCACTGGATACTTCTTGCGAATTATTACGATCCGACTTATCTCAGAAACAAGATGGCGTACGATCTTTCCAATGCTATCGGAATGTGGAGCCCCGAGTCGACATGGGTAGTTTTGTATTTCAACGGCAAGTACGCCGGTCTTTATCAGCTTTGCGAATCTATCCGCGTTTCCGATGAGCGCGTGGACATCACCGACTGGGAAAATATTGCGGAAGACGTTGCTAAGGCTATCGCTCGTAAGAAGGAACTGTCGTCGGCTGCTGCCCAGAAGCTTACTGACGGAATGATTAAGGATCTCAGTTGGATTACTTCCGGAAAGTACGAAGGATACGATATCGACGACTATTACGACAGGTCTTCCTTTGACACGACTTCGGGTTATCTGATAGAATATGACGCTTTTATGGACCACGTTTCTCAGTGGTACACCGAAAAGGGCTCTCCTTGTATGGTAAAAGCTCCCGAATATCTGAAAACAAACTCCAGAATGTTCAACTACGTTAAAAATCTCGTTCAGGATTTCGAGGACGCCGTCCTCTCCCCGACTTTCCACAATGCAAAAGGAAAGCACTGGAGCGAATACGTTGACGTCCGCGATCTTGTCGACTATTGGATGGTCCAGAACATAATGGCAAACGGTGAATTCGGGATCAGAAGCAACTATTTTTATATCGAAAACGGGAAGATTCATTTCGGCCCGAACTGGGATTTCGACTGCGGCGCAGGTAACTTCAGGAGCCTCGGATACACTCACTGGACAAGCACAAGCGGAGACAGAAACTATTTTTACCGCGGTCTTTACAACGATCCGCTTTTTGCGGCTCTCTGCGAAGAGAGATGGCAGGAAATCCGCGATATAGCGTTCCAGCTGCCTGATTATATGGAAGCACTTGATACTTATATAAAATGGGCTGTAATTCGCGACGTGGCATTTTATCCCGACCCGAGAATGTGGTGGAGCACGCCAAGGATCTATACCGGTGCGCGAGGAGAGTACAATGATTTTCATCAGTGGATGGGCAACAGAGTCAGATGGCTCGATGAGCAGCTGACGGCAGAGTACCCGGTAATCGGAAAAGGAGCAGACCGGTCCCCGAAGCTCTTTCTCGAACTCTATTATGAAAGCGGGAACGAACTTCCTTACGATTTATACCATCCTGACGGCCCCGCGGTGTCCAACGTATTCAATCCGGGCAATCCGGACGATATCAGGGTAGAATGCACCACGACCCATGGTTCGGTCGTATCTATGACTCTTCTTGTCAACGGAGTTGATTTCGGAACTGTCAGCGCTTCGAAGACTGAACCGTTCTCAATGCTTATACCGTCTTCCGCCCTCAGAACAGGAGAAGGCGATTTCAACGTTATTTCTATTATTGCCAACAATTCTTCCGGTCCGTACCGGTACGCTTATAAAATCATCAGAAGCACTGAAAGGACCCTTGGCCCTGATGACGTGCCGGTCGTTTTCGACGACGGACTTCACGAAAACTATATGTCTGTCGAAGAATCGACAGACGTTGTTCTTCCGGATATAAACGTCGAACGCGATGGATTCACAGCTTTGGGGTGGACCGTCGCGGGAAAAGACCTGATTTATCAACCGGGAACCGTCTACACGATTATGAAACCCGTTGAGTTCAGAATCAAATGGAGACGCAGCAATATCTTCAAAATAATGTACGAAGACGAATTGAAAGAGAAGGCTGCCGCTCCTGTGAAGGTGGATGAAGAGCAGACTCAGATTCCTGTGTCGGCGGAATCTGAAAAAAAGGGAAGCGTTATCACGTGGGTCGTCATCGGCTCGGTTCTGCTGATATCTGCGGCAGGTTGTACTGCTGCGGTACTGATTTTCAAACACAGAAAAAAATGACGGTTTTGCGCTTATTTATAAAAAGTTTACATTTTTTTTGATTTTTGTCGATTCCGTTTTCTTTACTTTTTAAAATAATTATGGTATCATAATATTTATGAAATTATGCTTAAATTCATATGAGGCAAAATAATGAAAAAAGTCACTTTTATTGTATTTATCTTGTTGGTTACCATGTTGCTTTCAAGTATGGGAGGTCTTACCGGGATTAATGCTATCCAGGTTCAGAAATCCGCGCTTGACTGCCCGGAAAACGACGGTCTTCCCGTTATATACATTCAGACCGACGATAATAAAGGCATAACCAGTAAAACGGATTATAAGTCTGCCAAAATGACTATTGCTCTGAACGAAGAGTTTTCCAAATGTACGAACTACTACACCGAAAACGTTGGAGCTATCAAGATCCGCGGCAGAGGAAACTCCACCTGGACAGGCAACAGCGTCAAGCACTCGTACAGAATAAAGCTAGACAAGAAATCCGATATGTTCGGTTTCGGCTCAAGCAAGCACTGGATCCTTCTTGCGAATTATTACGAGCCGACTTTCCTTCGCAACAAAATGGCGTACGATTTCTCAAACGCTATCGGAATGTGGTCACCGGAATCAACGTGGGTCGTTTTGTATTTCAACGGTTCCTACGCGGGTCTTTATCAGCTCTGCGAGTCTATACGTGTTTCCAAAGAACGCGTTAATATAACAAACTGGGAAAACATTGCAGAGGATATTGCCGCAGCCATCACCAAAAAGGAAAATCTTTCCGATCTCCAGCATGAAGCTATGGAGAAGGCGATGGTTGAAAATCTGTCCTGGATAACTACCGGAAAATACGACAAATATACCATTTCGGATTATTATGATACCTCAACGTTCGATACGACGTCCGGTTATCTTATAGAATACGACGCTTTTATGGACAGTATTTCCCAGTGGTATACCAACAAAGGTTCGCCGTGTAT
>JAEEGL012605666.1_pt1 | contig 13311 bp, 11 predicted proteins | sample 9134231 | NCBI WGS metagenome assembly JAEEGL01 (sample SAMN16246548, study PRJNA631951) | gut metagenome | biome: gut microbiome; feature: rumen; material: fiber-attached | host: Bos | place: Iran: Karaj | collected 2018-10 | reverse complement strand
CGCGTTTCCATAATCAACAGCGGCCCCGGCATACCCGAGGACGCCCTGCCGCACGTGTTCGACCGCTTTTATAAGGCGCAGAAGGCGCACACGCCCTCCGGCTCGTCCGGCACGGGGCTGGGCCTATCCATCGCCAAGCTTATAATCGACCAGCACGAGCAGGAGATAACCGCGGCGTCCGAGCCGGGGCGCACCTGCTTCTCGTTCACACTCAAGCGCACGATGCGCCCGCTCACAAAAAAGAGCCCCGAAAGGGCCTGATAAAGGATCGTTCATATCGATATGCAGCTTATAACCGATTTGGATTTTGAATACCCCTTTCCCACCTCCGTCGCATTGGGCACCTTCGACGGGGTGCATCTGGGTCACCGCGCCGTGATTCGCGCCGCGGTGGAAAGCGCGCAGGCAGAGGGACTTACTCCCGCCGTGTTCACGTTCTCCGAGCTGCCCAAAAACGCATTTCTCCCGCCCGAAAAGCGGCTCACACCGCTGTGCACCTTCCGCGAAAAGGCGCAGCTTATAGGATCGATGGGCGTAAAGCTTCTCATCGCTCCCCCCTTCACCAAGCCGCTGTATTCCATGCCGCCCGACCGGTTCATCACTCAGGTGCTGGTATCCCGCCTAAACGCAAGGCACATAGTATGCGGCTGGGATCACCGCTTCGGCGCAAACGGCGCGGGCGATACCGATCTTTTGATGCATATCTGCCGCGATGAGGGCGTAGGCGTCACCATAATCCCCCCGGTCGTTCGCGGCGTGGAGAAGATCTCTTCAACACTCATCCGCAAGCTGCTTGAAAGGGGCTTTATCGAGGACGCGCGGGAGCTCCTCGGACATGATATCTGAATCGACAGGCGCGCGGTGAGCGCGTCTTTTTTTATACCCCGCCGCCCACTGCGCAAAGCGCCCTATGCGCTCATATGATATCAGCCTGCACACCGCATCCGTCAGCTTCCCGTACTTCCTGTAAACGAGATTGAAGAGCAGGTATGCCGCCCGCTGATCCCGCGCCTTGGGCATGCGGCGGATGATGTTTTTGATGCTGTATATGCGCTTGTAGATATCCGTATAGCCTTCGTAAAGCTCCTCCGCGGTCATGCCGGCGGGCTTGAATACCACGTGCGCCGTATTGTATTTTGACAGATCGAAGCTCGTGATCCTCCCCTCGGCCTTCATGCGCTCGTAGACCACCGTGCCGGGATAGGGGGTGAGTATGTGCGAGGTGACGGTCTCGATCCTGTTCTTCACGACCCAGTCGAGAGTTGCGTCGAAGGTATCCTTCGTGTCTCCGTCGAGGCCGAAAACAAAGCTGGCGTTTATCATTATCCCCCGCTTGTGTATCTCCTCCACCGCGGTCTCATAGGGCTGCATGAGGTTCTGCCGCTTATGCACCGAGCCTATCGAGGCGGGGTCCACACTCTCGAAGCCTATGAAGAGGCTCCTGCAGCCGCTCTGCTTCATGAGATCGAGAAGCTCCGGATCCCGTGCCGCGTCGATCGACACCGCCGCGTTCCACTTGAGGCCGAGCGGCGTTATGCGGCGGAAGAATTCCCGCGCCCACTCGCGGTCGCCGGTGAGATTATCGTCGATGAACATCACGTGCTTCATTCCGACGGCCTCTATATCGCGGAGCACGTCGCCGATCGGGCGCTTCATAAAGCGGTGGGCGCCCGAGCTGTTGTAGCAGAAATCGCATCTGTACGGACAGCCGCGGCTTGTATGCACCACGTTGCAGAAGAGATAGCTGTGCTTCCTGATCATATCGTAGGCGGGGGAAACGATATCGCTCCCCTTTATGTCGGGCGGGCAGAAATAGCGTTTTTTGAGCTCTCCGCGCTCGATATCCTTCACGATTTCCGGCCACGTCCCCTCCGCGCAGCCTATGCAGAGCGCATCGAAGGCGTCCTCCGGCACGGTCTCATACGCCGTGGTGATATGGATGCCTCCCGCAATGACCGGTATGCCGCGCGATCTGTATGCCGCCGAGATCTCCATCGCCCGCGGGAGCGCGTCGACCGTGACCGAAATACCCACCGCGTCGGGCGAATCGTCAAGCTCAACCGGCGCGATATTCTCGTTTTCGACCGTGACCTCGTGATCGTATCTTAATATCTGCGCCGCGGTGTAAAGCCCCAGCGGCGGCGCCATGTGGAGCTTAAGGCCCGTGTCCATTGGCCGCATGAGCATCTTCGGCTGTATGAGTTTTATGCGCATTCCTGCCTCCAATGAGATTCATTGGAGACATTATATCTGCGTATTTGCAGAATGTCAAGTATTAATTGCCGTGTTTCGATAAATTTATATCGTTCGTTTCATTTGTAAAGGGCCCTGCCTTCTGCAGAGCCCTTATTGTGGTTCGTTATATTGCTCGGGTATCAGTCCGATCGCGGCGATCAATCCCCGGCGCCTGCGGGCTCCGCGGTGGGAAGCATGTTAAGATCGTCCACTCCCTCTGGTATCTTATTGGGAAGCTCGATATGGGCGGGCTCTTCGCCGTTGGCCTTTGCCTCCTCATAGCGCCTTATGCAGAAAGTGCACAGCCTTGCGCGGTTGGATTCGATCGCGTCCTCGATGGAACCGTCGGTGCAGTTATCGGGGTTGGAGTTGCGTATGGTCTGGCAGTCGGAGAAGATGTGATAGCAGTTGCCGTACTTGGTCCATCTTACGCCGTCGCCGTCCACAAAGCCATAGCCTTCGGCTTCCTCGGTGAGCTGCTGAACGACGCTGTCGACCTCGTCCTGAGTGACGGGATGGTAATCGGCGGAGCCGGCGGAAGCGCCTACGAATACGACGGCGAGCACGGCGGCGACGATCGTCTTGGTCTTCTGAGGGAGATCCTTGCGCTTAGCAATAAGGAAAATGGCAAGCGGTGCAAAGATAATGCCTGCCATAATGACGCCGAGCTGGTTCCAGATGAACTGGACGAACTTGTTGTGGCTCTTGGTGGGATGGATGTGGTTGGCATGAATCCAAAGCCTTGCGCCGACTACGCAGAGTATGCCTGCGACAATAATGTCAATTATGCAAGGAATCCAGTTATTGGTGGGTGCAGTGCTGTTAATATCCAACGCCAAAATACGGATAGCGCCGAAGGGGAGATTCAGATTGATATCGGGCAGATACATCGCAACGGCGGCAAGCGCCCAGCACACGAAAGCCAATATCCTGAATATGACCGTATTCTTCTTCTTGCCGGTCTCCTGCTCCTCGAGCTGGGCAAGCGCGGCCTGAAGCGCGGCTTTGGAATGCTGCTTCTTCTCGGGGGCCTTTTCCGTTACGGCCTCCTCCGCAGCCTTCTTGGGTTTCTTGGTTTCTTCCATTGAATAATTCCTCCTGCCCGACGGGCAAATTTAATATATCGATTATAACATCTTCCGATGCAAAATGCAACTTTTTCCGAAATATTATTTATCCGTTTCGCCATGCCCGCGCTTCCACGCCTTTATGGCCTCGAGCCTTTCCTTAAAGCGCCCCTCAAGCCCCTGCGTGCCGGGGACGTAATACTCCCTGCCCACAAGCGAATCGGGCAGGCACTGCATATCGGCTATCTTGTCCTCGGTATCGTGCGCGTAAACGTAGCCCCTGCCATAGCCCAGCTCCTTCATTAGCTTTGTAGGCGCGTTCCTTATATTCAGCGGCACGGGCTCGGAAAGCTGCTTCAGCGCATCGTCGCGCGCATTGTTATAAGCGACCTCCATGGAGTTGGATTTGGGCGCCAGCGACATATAGATCACCGCCTGAGTAAGGTGCACGGAGCATTCGGGATAACCGATAAGATGGCAAGCCTGGAAAGCCGCCACGGCAAGCTCCAGCGCCCTCGGATCGGCAAGGCCCACGTCCTCGCTGGCAAAGCGCGTCACGCGGCGGGCGATATAAACGGGATCCTCCCCCGCCTCGAGCATACGCGCCAGCCAATAGACCGCCGCGTCGGGATCGGAATTGCGCATGGATTTATGCAGAGCGGATATAAGATTGTAATGCTCCTCCCCCGCCTTGTCATAGAGCAGGGATTTTTTCGAGGTGCACTGCTCGAGATCCTGTTTGGTGACGAGCGTGCGCCCCTCCACCATATCGCCGTTCAGCACCGTCATTTCAAGGGTGGAGAGCGCCGTGCGCGCGTCGCCGTTGGCAAAGCGCGCTATGCCTTTGAGCACGCCTTCCTCGAATTCAAGCGGCTGACCGCCGAAGCCCTTGGGCGATTTGACCGCCCGTTCGAGCAGCTCCCCGATATCCTCCTCGGAAAGGGGCTTCAGCACGAACACCTTGCATCTTGACAGCAGCGCGGAATTGACCTCGAACGAAGGGTTTTCGGTGGTGGCGCCTATCAGTATGATGCTCCCCTTTTCCACAAATGGCAGGAAAGCGTCCTGCTGCGCCTTATTGAACCTGTGTATCTCATCGACGAACACTATCGTCTTTTCGCCGAAGCGCGTGTTCTCGTCCGCCTGCTGCATCACCTGCTTGATCTCCCTGATGCCGCTCGTGACGGCGGAAAAATCAATGAAGGTCGCCTTCGTGCGGTTGGCGATGACCGAGGCCAGCGTCGTTTTGCCCACGCCGGGCGGGCCCCAGAATATCATGGACGAGACCTGATCGCGGTCGATAAGGCGCCTCAAAACGCGCCCCTCGCCGATAAGGTGCTTCTGCCCGACTATCTCGTCGAGATCGCGCGGGCGCAGACGCGCCGCAAGCGGCTGACGGGTCTCCTCCCCGAAAAGACTGAGTTGTTCCTTCATGGTGTTGCCTTTCATCGCAAACTCTGCTAAAATACCTTTAATATCGATCCCCGGGAGGAAGCCGTGCAGCGATACATCGCATTCGACGTCGAAACGCCCAATTCACGCAACGACCGCATGAGCGCGATCGGCCTGGCCGTCATAGAGGACGGGCGTATTAAGCGCACCTTCTCCACGCTCATAAACCCGGAGACCTACTTCAATTCATTCAACGTCGCCCTGACGGGCATCACTCCCGAAATGGCGGAAGCCGCGCCCACGTTCGATATGGTGTGGGACGTGATCGGCCCCGCGATGGAGAGCGGCATACTCATCGCGCACAACGCCCCGTTCGACATGAGCGTGCTTGCAAAATGCCTGCGGGCTTACTGCATCGACGCGCCTGTTACCATGGATTACGCCTGCACCGTGCAGATGGGCCGAAAGCTCTATCCCGGTCTTCCCGATCACAGGCTCGACACCATGTGCCGCTTCCTCGATATCCCGCTCGATCATCACCGCGCGGACAGCGACGCGCTTGCCTGCGCAAAGCTGTTCATCGATTACGGGCAGAAGGGCCTTGACGCCGCCGGCTTCATAAGGACCTTCGACCTTTCACGCTGCTGCACGCTGAGGCCGGGTCGCAAACATTAGTTCTATTGAATGATACCACGAACGGAATAAAAAAGCAAGGGGACGGAACGTGAATACGCTCCGTCCCCCGTATTATATAGGGCTTCTCGTCAGCCTATGTAAGAGAACACCTTCCTCAGCGATCTGCCCGAGGTGTTGTGGATATCCGAGCTCATCTCGGAAACGCCGAAGTGCATCGCGTCGCAGGTGTGGGGATAATAATACCCCCAGTTGAAGCCCGCGCGGTAGAATGCCAGCTCATAGAGCAGGTAGTTGATGATGGTCGTGGGCACGTTCTTGTATCTTGAAGAGTGGCTTCCCGTATAGGTAAAGTCATAATACCTCACGCCGTTCTTTTCCTTAATGCCGTTGTAAACAAGGTGGTTCTGCACCTCTTCCTTGATCAAGGTGCGGTTGGCAAGCTTGTTCACGTTGGCGTCCATGGATGCGTTCAGGTCTATCGCGGTGCCGAAGGCATGGTGGCTCACAAAGCTCCTGTCGGAAACGAAGCGGTGGTTCACGGTGCCGTCAAAGCTTTCCACAAGGCTCCAAAGCTTTATCACGCCGCTGTCGTAAGTGCCGCCGACGTGCACGTAAGCGGCGTCAAGGTATTCTATCGCCCTGTTGTAATAGGGCGCGGCCTTCTTATGCACGTACCATTTTTTGCCGTTGGGATTGACGACGGACGTCAGATGCTTGGAATCCCAATCCGATTCGATAATGATATCCCTGCCGGTGGACGCCTTCCATTTGTACTTGAACATGAACTCGCCGCGCGAGCCGAAGAACTGCAGCGCATAGGCGTAGTTATTGCGCAGGTTGTTTGAAATGAGCTGATTCCACTCGTTCTTGACGATCTTGAACTGCCTGCTCTTAAGGATCACGTTACCGGTGCCGACGGCGCGCGCATAGAGATTGAACGTGTAATTCCCCGCGGCAAGATCCTGGAATTTGACCTTTGCGGTGAGCGAAGCGTTGCCCGAGGATGGGAAGGTCTTGTCCACAAGCTCGACCGAGGTCTTGTTGTCGGAGGCGTCGAACTCGACGGATCTCGAATACCTGCTGCCGCCGGAGGACACTATCTCGGCCGTGACGGAAAGTATGGGCGTATCGCTCTTGACGATCCCTCCGAAAGTGAAGGGCTGGCCCCAGGGCACGTCCTCGTTCAGGCTTGGAAGCGGCAGCGAGGCGGATTCGGAGAACCTGATCGAATCGTCCCCCGCCGAAGGCGTCTCGGTGGGCTTGGGCGTCGCGGTCTGCGCCGGCGCGGGCGTGGGCATGGGCGTCACGGCGGGAGCGGCCGGTGTGGGCGCCGCCGTGGGCTTGGGCGTGCGGGTGGGCGCGGCAGTGGGCTTGGGAGTATTCGTCGGAGCCGCCGTGGGCTTGGGAGTATTCGTCGGAGCCGCCGTAGGCGCCGGTGTGAGCACCGCCGTTGGCGCGGCGGTAAGCAGCTCGGCGGTGGGCACAGCGATCACCTCTTCGGTGGGCGCGGCAGTGGGCGCGTCGGTCGGCGCTTCGGAATAAACGGGCTCGGACGTGGGCCCCTCGGTGGGCGCCTGCGTCTGTTCCGCGGTCGGCGCCGCAGTATCGGCGGGATCGGCGTTGGCTTCGTGCTCCCCGCCGTCCAAACGGAAGCAGGCGGCGCATCCCGCAATGAATATGATCGCCATTAAAAGCGATATAATCCGTTTCATCAAATGACCTCCGGATCGATGATGTGTTAAAGCTTATTATATCACGACGGGGCTTTTCATTCAATCCCCGCCGTCTCGACTGAGACGACCTTCGTGTACCTTTGAAGCGGCAGCTCGCCGTCGTGCGGGAGGCCGCAGTACTCCTCGGACATGCTCCGTCCGTCGGTGATCCTCACCGCGCCTGCGCGAAGGAACAGCTCCGCGGCCTCGTCCCTCGCGTCCTCACGGCAGGCGAGGCCGACCGTCTGCAGCCGTCCCCTGTAAGGGAGCATTGCGGTGAGTATCTCGCCCCTTGGAAGCGGCCTCACCCAGCAGCTCTTGAAGCCATGCGCGGGCAGGAGCACGCTTTCGCGGTACGCGGTCACGCAGCAGCCGTCCCTCAAAAGCACGCGCTTGTCCCCGCCCTCGAGCTGCTCGGTATAGGCTTCGAGCGTCCTTTGGGCGGTCACGCGCATATCGGACGGCGGATAGCCTTTCGCGGCGTTCTCGAGGACGTCCGCAAAGCGCTCCGCAAATTCAAGCACGCGGCCGAAATCGTCCGTGTCGACGAATATCCCCTGACAGGAGCTGCAGAAGAGCTGATCGGTCGCGCAGATATTCTCCGCTATGCCCGAGAGCGCGGATTCGTCCGCATCGGGCGAGGCGTAGGCGAAGCTCAGCTTATGCCCCCACTCGATCAGCTTTGTGCCGGGCCCCGCTAAGCGTCTTACGGCCTTCACCGCCTCGTCGCCGCCCCAGACGATGACCGCGTCCGCAAGCCCGCAAAGCGCCTCAAGCGATCTCGTATCGGTCGAGGGCACGTCGAATATCTCTATGAAGGGCGCAAGCTTGGGCTCCGTCTCGCAGAGCGAATTCAGTATCGCCGCCGAAAGGCCGTTGTCCTCCCGCGGGAGCTTCAACAGGTTCACGTTGCCCGCAAGCAGACCCTCTATCACGCTGAACGCGGGGAGCGCGTCGACGTTGCCCGCCGAAACGTGGAGCAGCACCCCGAGCGGCATGCGCTCCTGACGCACGGGCCTTTCGCAGAACAGGGGCGTGAACACGCCGGGGCTCTGAAGCTCGCGCGAAACGCGGTACGAGAGGTACTCCCGGCTGAGCATTCTCCTTGCGGCCGATATCTCGGCGCGCGCCTTGCTCCCCGGGATCCCAAGCGCCTCGAGCATCGCCGTGTATTCGGGCGCGGCAAGCTCGTCCGAGAGCCTGCCGCAGGCGTTTATCACGGTCTCCGACTTCAGCGCGGGACCGGAAAGCGCCGCCGCTATGCGTTTTTTGAGCTTCTCGGCGTCCGTCTTGCTTTTTACGAACAGATCATCCATCCCGGCCTCCGATTAGCTCCGCGGCGCTCGCGGCGCAGGTCTTTATCCCCTTCACGCCCGCGCGCCCCTTAAGATCGAAATACGGCGTATTCAGCCCGCACGCGCATCCGCCCCCGTGCCTTACCGCGATATCGTCCGTCACAACGCTTAACAGCGGCATGGAGGTGACGAGCGGACAGATGAAGCTCAAAAGCCCCTCGCTTCCGTCCTCCACGGGCTCGAGCGTGCTCACGTCCCTTATTATCACGCGGCTGTAAGCGGGGATATGGAAATGCCCCTCGCGGCATTTGACGTACGCCATTGGATGCTCCACGGCGCTGTAGAATTCGAGGCAGTTCTCCCGCTTAATCCCAAGGGTCTTTTCGATAAGCTCATAGAACTCGCCGCGGTCGATCTCCTCCCCGGCAAACCGCTTCCAGCCGCCGCCCAGGAGTATCTTGGAGCCCCTCGGAAGCTTAAGGCTGACCCCGCGTTTTTTAAGCGCGTCCGCGAGAAAATACATATACGCAGGGAACCCCACGAAGCGCACCGGGAACGGGCCCTTCGAAAAGCGCATGAGCGCCTCGTACACGCCCTCGGGATCCGGCTCGTAGCCCGCGCCCGTGTCGCGGAGCGCATAGACTCTCTTGAGCGCCGGGGCGAATTTGGTCGTGCCGTAAGCGGTCTTCGCCGCGCCCATATCGTTATGCGCGCTCGGCTCGTAGCCCAGGACGATGTAATTTACGGGCACGGGAGAGAGCACGCGGTGGTACAGAAAGAAACGTATCATCATGCCGACGCCGAGAAAGAGGCTTCGCCCGTCGAGCCCTACGACGCTCTTCGAGCCGCTCGTGCCCGACGACGTCGCCAGCACTTTAAGCTTCTTCTCCGGCACCGAAAACAGCCTGTTCCGCTTGAAGAAGAGCGTCGGAAGAACGGGAAGCTTATAAAGGTCGTCCTCGGTCTTAAGCATGGCCGGATCGAAGCCGCGTTCACGCAGTATGCGCGCGTAGCCCTCGCAGTTTGCGGTATGGTATTCTGCAAGCTCCCTGACCGAGCGCAGAAAGAGCCCGCTGTCGCGTGGGGCCCGGTAGGGATCCCTTTTCAAAAACAGCTTCCTGCGTTTTTCCATAAAAGCCCTTCCCGCCTCCGCCCATTGCGGGCTCCAGCAAATTCGATATTTGATTATAGCATATTTCGCGCGCTTTGGCGATCCCCTCACCAGATGAAATTCGATTTGAGCATCTCGCCGTTGTCGATCAGGATATCCTCGCCCGTCATCGAACGGTTTATGACGGTCATAAAATACGCAAGCTCGGCGATCTCGCAGGGCTCCGCCCATTTGCCAAGCAGGGTCTCTGCCCTGACCGCGGCATAGAGCTCCTCGCTCTCGAGTATGTGCCTGTTGGCCTCGGTGATCACGCCGCCCGGGGATATGCTGTTGCAGGTGACGCCGCGCTTGGCAAGCTTCAGCGCAAGGTTCTTCATATAGCCCACAAGCCCCGCTTTGCTTGCGACGTAATACGGAAATTCCGCGCCGTTTCGCGCGGACGCCGAAGCAATGAACAGCACCGAGCGCAGCGCGGGACTTTCGGCGTAATGCTCCGTGAAGGCGATAGTCGCGGTAAGGTTCACCCCGATCGCGTCACGCTCGTCAAGCGTGCCCGCGTTGTTTACGATCACCTCGGGATCGGGGACTTCGGGAAGCGTATTCGACCTGATATCGCATATGAAATGGGTGTATCCGGGATGCTCGATCGACGCGGGCAGTATATCAACGCCCCACACTTTATGCCCCTGCCCGAGGAATTTTTCCGCTGTCGCCCGCCCTATGCCGCGGGAAGTGCCGGTGATAAGTACGTTCATGCGGCCTCCTGCGCCTCGCGCACGCGCATGATGCGCCTTGATATACGGTAGCCCAATGGCGAGAAAACGACCTCGAACAGCAGCTCCGCCGCCGCTCCGGTGAGCGCGCAGGTGAAGCACTGAAGGAGCGTCCAGCCGAAGAACAGCTTGCTGACTATGAGCGCGAAGATCAGGTTGTCGGCAAACTGGCCTATGAAGGTCGACACATATGATCTGAGCGCGAACGCCCCGAAGCCCCTGCTGCCCACGAGCTTTCCCAGACCGTAATTGAGAAAATTGTTGATAAGCGCCGATGAGACGAACGCTATCGAGCTGCCCAGGATTATGTACCAGGTGCCGCTGAAGGTGTTGTCGAGCGCGGTGTTGATCACAAGCTCGCTGCCCTCAACGAAGCTCTCGCCCCACACGCCGGGAATATGCCCCGCAATGAAGAACACGAGCGCCATCAGCAGATTGAAAAGCAGCGCCGCGATCGACATAAGCGTCGCCGCCCTTGGCCCGTAGCAATGGGTCATAACGTCCATCGAAAGGAAGGTGAGCCACGAAAACAAAATGCCGCAGTCCAGCGCGAGCCAGTCAAGGCCTGTGTCGATGCTCTTGTTTGCCAGAAGGTTCATGCCCACTATTGATAGTACCATGAGCGTTACAAGTATCGGCGGGACGGTGCGCAAAAGGGTGCGGAATTCGGAAAATGCTTTTTTCACAATATTATGTTCTCCTTGTTTTTTGGTAGACGGTGGTTGCCAAGAGACACCGTTGCCCCATTCGGGAGCGTTTGGGATTATAACACAGCGATCCGCTTCCCGCAAGCGAAACATAAAAATATAAAACGCGCCCGGGGTGCATCCGCATAAGGAGCTCTCCCGGGCGCGCTCTGTAAAGCCGTTATTTTCCCGTCACTTCGGAATCCGACCAGCACAGGGTCTGACCGTAATCATCGGAATTGGTGAAGGCGTATTCCCTGCCGCCAACGCTTATCGTGTGCCCGCCCTTGGAGTGGAGCGACAGCGTCAGGCTCGAAACTCCCGCGCCGGCCTGCACCTTGCCATAGCCCATGGCCGCCAGCGTGCCGCCTGTTACGGATACGCCCTGCTCGGCGTCGACCGCCGCCGCCATCTCGGAATTGGGCCCGCGCACGATCACCACGCCGCCGGACTGCAGATATACGCCGTTGGAATCGATGCCGTCGACGTCGCCATGGGGCGAAACCGAAACGTCAAGGAAGCCTCCCGTGATATTCACCGCGGGGTTGGTCACGCCGCGGCATGCGTTGACGCCGTCGTCGGAGGCGGTGATGACCGTGTTGCCTCCGGATACGTTGATAACGTTCGCTTCCATGCCCTCATACGCGCTGTCGATGTTCACGTTGCCGCCCGCGATATTCACGGTGCTGCCGTGTATGCCGTCCGCGCCGCTCACGGCCTTCTGTCCGCGTCCGCCATGGGGGCCCGTCCTGCCGCCGCCCGTCTTGCCCTCGGGCGCAAACACGCCTATCGTGACTGCGCCGCCCAGTATGTTCACAATGCCTTCGCCCGATCCGCCCGCGTCGAACGCCATGCCGTAATCGGCATGGAGCCCGTCGTCAAAGCTCGAAACGCTTATCGAGCCCGCGCGGATATTCAGTTCGTTCTGCGCCTTTACTCCCTTGAACGAATCCGCCTGGGAAGAATCGGATGTGTAGCCGCTGTAAGTGCCGGTGTAGACCGCAACGATGGCGGTGTTGCCCTCCTCGTCCGCGCAGAGCTCGAAGTTATGCGCCGCCTGTATGCCGTCGCCCGCGGCATAGACCGCGATGCTGCCCCCCGTGAAGGTGATATCGCCCCTCGTCCTGCCGTTCTTGTTCAGGTTGGTATTGGAGGTCTTGATGCCGTCGCCGTCGGTGGATATCGCAACGATCCTGCCGCTCTTGACCGTGATGGAGTCGTTGCCCTTTATCGCGGACTTATACGCCGTCACCTTCAGCGAAAGCTTCTGCAGGATCAGATCCTTGGATGTGTAAACGCCGTTGTTGTAACCCGCGTTGATAACAAGAGTTCCCGCGCCCTTCAGCTTCAGGTCGGCCTCGGCCGATATCGCGCCCTCGCCCAGGGTCTCGTCCTCGACCGTCTTGGCGGAGCGCCCGTCGTTTATCACGTTCTCGGTGCCCTTCTTGGCCGAAATCTCCACCTTGCCCGCGGAAACGATCTTAAGGGGCGAATCGGTCGAGCAGCTGATAGTCGTGCCGGAAAGATCCAGCGCGACCTCGTCGTCCTGCCCGGCGGAAACTATCACTTGGCCCGAAAGCCTGCCGCGCAGCGTGTAAGTGCCCGCCCCGGTCACCGTGTAAACGTCCCCGTTCCGGTCCACCCTGCCGTCGGCGGTGGTGATCGTGAATTCTCCCTCCGCCTCGCGCGCGGTGATCGTGGAATCCGTTGCGGCGTCCTCCGAGCCTCCGTTATTGCCCGAAGGCGTCCCGCCCGATCCGTTCTCCGAACCGCCGCAAGCCGCAAGCGCAAGCAGCAGCGCGCAGAGCAGCGCCGCCGCGATCCTCTTCAAAAGCTTATTTCCCATATTTATGTTCCTTTCAAACGCATCCGCGGGCGATCCCGCGGCAATTTTCGACGTGTACTATACTACCATACCGCGCGCCCGATTACAATCCCCGACATTTCAAAGTCCGCGCATTGCCGCCATTTTGCCATTCCCGCGGCAAAAATAATCATATATGAAAAAAATGCTTGCATTACGCCTCAATAGGCGCTATAATATCAACCGATTCGGGGCATTAGCACAGTTGGTAGCGCGCAACGTTCGCAATGTTGAGGTCAGGGGTTCGAATCCCCTATGCTCCACCAAAAAGAAAAAGTCGCAAAGGCGGCTTTTTCTTTTTGTACTCTTCACTCTTCACTCTTCTCTCTTCGTTCTTCACTTTTCTCTCTGCCTCTCGCGCGACTTTTTCCGGTGAAGAGAGAAGAGAGAAAAGAGAAAAGAAAAGGTAGTTTTGCTCCGCAAAACATTGATTTTATTGAGTATTTCTGGTATAATTGTAATATAAATAAACGGAGGTAAACGTATGGGCAGCCCATTGCTTGATAGATCGCTGGAATTCGCATCGCAGGTCGTTTTGTT
>JAEEGL012216218.1_pt1 | contig 13311 bp, 9 predicted proteins | sample 9134231 | NCBI WGS metagenome assembly JAEEGL01 (sample SAMN16246548, study PRJNA631951) | gut metagenome | biome: gut microbiome; feature: rumen; material: fiber-attached | host: Bos | place: Iran: Karaj | collected 2018-10 | reverse complement strand
TCCATATCATCGGCGTTGGCCTTGCGGTCAATCATTACAATGTCTTCTTTTTTAATACCAATTGGCTTTTTAGATTCACCAAGAACAAGCGCCATGTCTTTACCGTAGCGTGTTGGTGTAATTACATAATCTCCGGCATAAAGTGCAATATTTCCGGGTGTGCGTGCATAAAGAGTTTCGTTAGAATATTCAAGCTTTATATGATAAAGAGGATAATCAATTACAAGGTTTTCGGTTTCGACAACTTCGCCTTCATTATCCTCAAGATTCGACAGGTTTTCTGCCTCGTCATCTATATCTGTTTCAAAAATGTCACTCATAATAATTAATTATACCCCTAGGCTTGCATTAAGTCTACAATCAAGCCTTTAATTTCGTCGGCCTGCTGCAGAATCTTAAGATTGTTTGATTGCATTGTAAGCGTATCGCGCACCATGCTGTCGAGTTTTTCGTTGATTGTTTGAATGATTACGCGCGGATCCTTTGGTCGTGGAATATCATTAAACTTTGAAAACCGCTGCATCGGCATTGAAAACTTACCTTTCATTTCTTTTTTGTGCTCAATATAATTGTTTTCAATAATGTATTTTATAAAAAGCCGAACTGCATTACGGAACTCTGCAATATTCTGCGCATTTGAATTTTCTGCAAGCTTGTTTCCGGCCTTGTCTACTTCATCCTTTAGAAAAACTGCCGCTTCTTCAATTGAAAGCTTTGCAATTTCGGGCGGGTAACCTGCAGCAAGTGCTTCTCGTTCTGCTTCTGTCTGGCTGAAAGATTTTCTTAATTCCGAAAAACTGAGTTTTGAAACGGAACCTTTCTTTTCATTTTTTTTGGCATCTTTGGCAGCCTGGCTTGTGGCATTTTGAAGTCCTGAGTAATAACTTGACGCTCCCAGCGGATTTATATCACTCATGAAAGAACAACCTTCTCCTTAATAGCCTTTGACTGAAGATATGCATCTGAAGTTTTCTGGAACTGCTCTTCGTCTTTAATAGAAATGCAGTGTCCGTGGAAGGTGGCTTTATCTTCGACCTGAACCTTTCGCGAAATAACGTCGCCAAGAACAGCCGAGTTAGAAAGAATCTTTATGCTTTCCTGTGCAAAAACATTTCCAACGACAATTCCGCCAACAATTACAGCCTTTGCCTTAACGTCACCTTTTATTCGGGCACTATCACCAATAATAATATTTCCGTCTGTTTCCAGATTTCCGTCAATATCACCATCAAGGCGAACAAAACCGTTAATTTTAAGATTTCCTGTAATGGAAGAGCCTTTGCCGATTATTGTGTTTATAGAAATGTCATCAACTTTTAAAGCCATAAAAACCTATTTTGACAATTTTATGTTTACATATTTTGCAGGATCAACTACATCTGAACCAATGTGAACTTCGTAATGAAGATGAGGACCAGTAGAAATACCGGTGTTTCCAACATAACCAATTACTTCACCCTGCTCTACCAGACGACCTTTTTGTACGCGATAGTTGCTCAAATGGGCATAACGAGTGTAAATACCATGATTATGCTTGATGATTACAAAGTTACCGTAGTTTGAATCATAGCCTACGTTTACAACCTGACCCGAAGCAGTTGCCATTACGGCATCGCCTGAACGATATGTAGAAAAGTCGATTCCCTTGTGAATGTACCACTGATTTGTAAGCGGATGGAGGTTTGGACCAAATGCCATAGAAACATGCAGGTTAGGACTCTTAAGCGGACAAATACTAGGAATTTCTGTAAAGAGTGCCTGCTGTGTTTTAATCATTTTTCCAATCTGCTCAATTGGTTCAACTGCACTTTCAAGATAAGAAGTAAGCTCTTTAATATCTGCAAGCTCGCGGGCAGAACCGGTTGTAATTTCTTTTGAACTGAACAATGAAGAAAGGTCTCCGTTGTTTAATGATGTTTCTGAGCTTGATTCAACCTGCTGAATACCAAGAAGTGAAAGACTCTGTGAAAGTGATGTCTGGAAGCGTTTTGCAGCCTTAAAAAGGTTTGCATTTTCGTCGCGCAACTGATCAAGACTTGCAAGAGTTTCGCGGTTCTGATTCATAAGGTTAGATATTTCTGTTTTTGAAGCAACTGAATGGCGGTTGAAATATACGAAAGAAGAAATTACTCCGATTGAAATTAAAAATCCGAGCATAATGGCAAAAACATTTGTCTGGAAGTTTATTACTTTTCCATGTGAATGGGGAACAATCATTACTGTAAGCTTACTGTCAAAAACTTTAAAGATGCGTACGAAAAGCATACCAAACGACTTAAAGAAGTTGCCTGTTTTATGCGTAACGTTATTAGCGAATCGTTTTTCGAACTTTTTTACCTTTCGTTGTGTCCTAGGCAAAACACTACCCCACTATAGTTTTTACTATATTATATAAAAGTATATCATAGTAAATAGATATATGTCAAATAGACATTATTTATTAGTAAAATCGGCAGAAATATGTTATAATAGTAGCAGAATTTTTCAGCTTGGAGTTTGTCTTATGAATTTATTTAGCATTTATTTGATCTTTTTTAGTCTTTCGACCGTTGTAGGCGTACCTTTACTTTCATCTTTTCAGGTAACACAAATAAAAGGCTCTACATGGGGCGACTGGGGCAGCAATCTTGGCACAACGCTGGGACCAGCAGCAGGGGTTTTTATTCTTGTTTCTATTATTGTTTATAATATGCTCAAACCTCTTGCTAAGCTCGTAAAAGAAGCCGAACAGAGGGCTTTGACTCAGGAAGAAAAAATTAAGGCTCAGAAAGTTCTTTCCAGAATCAATACTCTTTCTATAGTCTCTATTCTGATGGGATATCCTGTAGGTAATGGTTCTACAATCATAATTAAAACTCTTACCGGAAACTTAAATTATAATATTTATGATTTAATCATTATTCTGGTGCTTGTTCTTCTTTATGCTATGCTTGCAGTTTCTTACTCTACAAAAGGCTTTAATATTATGGCCCGCGAACAGCTTGCAAAACTGAAAATTCAAAGCACCGATGGAATGAAAACTTCAAAATACACTTATTCCCTTTCTTTTATTATTATTAATGCAATGCTTATAATGGGCTGGCACCTTTTCTGTTCAGGCTATAGCGCAGTTCGTCATGGCTGGTCGCTGGCATTGTTTACACGAAAAGGCCTTTACGCCCTGTTTATCAGTGCTGTAATTTCTATTCCTCTTTGTATTCTTGTTCTTGCACAGCTTAGAAAACGTTTTAACATTACAGTTGAGCAGATTGATGCCCTTCGAAAAAAAGGTGACCTTGCTACCCGTTTGAATATTGGGACTTTTGATGACTTTGGAAAAATCATGACTTCCATGAATAAGCTCATGGACTTTTTAAAGGGCTCACTGAACACCTTGAAAAACGAATCTGTTTCTGTAGGAAAAGCCGCAACAGACCTGCTTTCTATTACCGACAATTCTTCTACCAGCATGGATATGATTGTAAACAGCTTTGAGGAAATCAAAAAGCAGAATCAGGAAAAAGACCAGGTTCTTGAATCTGCAAAGAACAGCATTTATAAACTTAATGAAGATGCCTCAAAAGTCAGTGCAACAATGCAGGAACAGGCCATTGCCGAAGAGCAGAATGCCGAATCTATTTCTCAAATGGCAGAAAATACAACACACATAAACGAGCTTATTCAGCAGGCAAAGCAGCTTTCTAAAAACCTTTCTGATTCTTCGGAAGCAGGTTCCTCTGAAGTTCAGAAAACCGAGCTTGTTATTAATTCGGTTTATGAAAAATCAAAGAAGATGTCTGAAGTTATTCAGGTTATCCAGCAGGTTGCTTCACAGACTAACTTACTTGCCATGAACGCTGCTATTGAGGCTGCACACGCCGGTGAAGCAGGACAAGGATTCTCTGTAGTTGCCGATGAAATCCGTAAGCTTGCAGAAAGCACTCAAAGCCAGGCAAAGAGCATTAAAGATTTGATTACAGAAATTTCAAGTGCCATTCAAAACGGATCTTCGAACATGCAGGATACAAAGAAAATGTTCTACAAGATTCAGGAAGAAATTACAACACAGACAAACGTTGTAGAAAACATTGCACAGACTATGGAAATTCAGTCTACCGGTACCGAAGAAATTCTTTCTACAACAACAAAGATTTCTCAGAATATTCAGAGTGTAAATGAGCTTATTAAGAATCAGGCAAATTACACAGAATCAATTACAGCAGGCATTAAGAATGTTGTAGAAATGTCGGGCAAGTTTAATGATTCTATGAACCTTTCTCTTGGAATCTTAAAAGACTTCTCTCAGTCAATTGGAATTATTAACGAAAAGTCACAGGACAATCAGAAATCAGTTCAGACAATTAATGATGAATTAGGTAAGTTTGAATTGTAAAATGATGTAAAATGTTCAGGCTGAGTTAAAATAAAAAAGGTCATTGCAGCAAACTTGCAATGACCTTTTTTTATGCCCGTTTAAGCTTAAACTTTAGATTAAACCTTGAACTGCTTAATCTGTGAACTGATCTTAGAAACGCTGTTGCGAACATTGCGAGAGTTTTCAGAAAGTAAAATTCCTGATTCTGCAATCTTCTTAGAATCTTCTACAACGCCATTCATATTGTTAGCCATTGTTTCTGTAACGGATTCAAGAATATGAATTTTGTCCATAACCAGCTTGTTGCTTTCGGTCATGACATTACTTGATGCACGAACGTTTCGGGTATTATCATTCAAAGTCTGGAGCGACTCATTAATATGCTTAGAACCTTCAGTCTGCTCGTTCATGGAATCTTTAATCTGACGAACTAAAGTATCTGTTTCGGCAATCATACCGGAAAGCTTGTTGAATGATTCAAGCGATTCACCAGAAGCAATTGTTACACCAGAAATAGACTCTCTGATTTTTGTAAGCTGCTCACCAATTTTCTGTGACTGTTCAGAAGAATCTTCAGAAAGCTTACGGATTTCGTCTGCTACAACCGAGAAGCCCTTTCCTGCCTCACCAGCATGTGCAGCTTCGATTGCGGCGTTCATAGCAAGAAGGTTTGTCTGTTCTGCAATACCCTGAATAACAGTGTTGGCCTCTTCAAGCATTTCTGATTCATCCTGAATCTTGATGATTCGGTCATTTACAAGAACCTGCTTTTCTGAACCGTTGCGAACGTTGCTTTCAAGGTTGTTGAATGAAGAAGCCATGCGGTCTACAATTCTTGTTACAGAAGCAATATTGCTGATCATTTCTTCTACAGTAGAAGAAGCCTGTGTTACTTCATTTACCTGAACTGTAATCAAATCATCAAGTGAAGAAATGTTTGTAGAAACTTCATTTACCTTGAATACGGTTTCGGCAACAGTACAAGCCTGCTCACCAAGCTGAGTATGAAGCTCATCAATACTTGTTGAAATCTGAGCCATGATATTAGAAGTATCACTTGCAGAATGACTCATGTCCACGCTGACAGTATCAAGAGTTTCCTGTGAGTTCTTAATATCCATAATGATGTTGCGGAGCTTTTCGGTAAACAAGTTAAAGCCCGAAACAACCTGACCAATTTCATCTTTATTATGAACATCAATTTTCTTTGTAAGGTCGGCACTGTCACTTGCAAGCTCAGAAATAGATTTTGTAAGTGAAAGAAGAGGTTTAAGGAAGCGGTTAAGAGCAATCAAAAGACTCAAAAGAATTACAACAAAGGCAATAGCCACAACAATAACAATTGAGAACTGAATGTGCTTAAGTCCACCAAAATAATAATCATAAGGAAGAGAACAAACTACAAGCCATTCTGGTTTTGAAGGAACAGATCTTGCAATAAAAGACATTTTCTTACCGGTAAGTGTGTCTTTATATTCCAGAATATCATCAAAACCACCAATAGCCTCGTCTACAGCAGCCTTGAGAGCAATATTTGCTTCAAGATCAATTTCTTTTCCTTCTGGCTGGCCAATAATTTCACCTGTAGATTTACTTATAACAAAAGGATGATATCCTTCGCCTATTTCAATACCAGAAACGATATGTGAAAGTCTGTTTCCTTTGATTACAGAAACTGCAACACCATGAAGTCTACCATTATAGTTATAAACTGGAACGGCGTAGAACATAAGAACTGCATTAATTACAGAAGAAAAAGCAGGATCAACTACATAATTGTTTCCTTTCATTGCCTCTTCAAAATAAACACGGCCTGCAGCAAGGTTAAGCTTTTGTCCTGTCGAACGAATATATGTAAATCCTTCTTCATCATAGAAAGCACAGTTTTCATATTTGTCTGTGTTTAAGTTTACAACATCTGCCATCTGGCGGTTTTTTTCTTCAAGAGAAACATCTGAATCTCTTGCAAAAGGCATTTCTGCAATAGAACTTAAAAGCATGAATTCTTTTTCGTTTAATTCATTAATCTGATTAGTTGCATCATTAGCAACAGCCTCAAAACTGCTTCGAGAAGAAGATCTTAATGCTGTTTCTGCAAAATAGTAAGATAAGCCTCCCGTAACCAGAATTCCAATAAGAACGATAGATACGGTAAGTATAATAAGTTTGCCTTTAATGCTGTGCATAATCACTCCTGAACAAGGCCTATTACGACCATTGTGAATTTGTACTATATATTATAAATCAGTTAGCAAAAAAATACAAATTGAATTTTGCTATATTTACATTGATTTAATGATATACATAGGATCGGAATTTGGACAAAGCTGCAGCACATTTTTTTCGCACAAAAGGATTTCTGAAGGGTCATGAGTTACATGAAGCATTGTAGTCGTGCCGCTCTGCCCTATTAATTCCATAAGATGAAGGATTTTTGCCCTGAATTGCTCGTCCAGACCGTGACAAGGCTCGTCTAAAATTAAAAGTGCAGGTGATTTTACTGCAGAACGAAGAATTAATACTGCGCGCTGCTCACCATAGCTTAAGTTCCCGAATGATTCGTTTTCGCGGCCTGCAAAACCACCAAGTGCAAGCCATTCTTTAGCAAGTGAAACTTCTGTGTCTTTTGCCGCTTCGTAAAGGCCAATTGAATCGCAGAAGCCCGAAATTATTACATTTAACAGGCTTGTACCGCCAAGCATTCTGTATTCTACATGAAGACGGTACGAAACTATTCCAAGCTGCCGTTTTATATCCCAGATTGTTTCGCCGGAACCGCGTTTTTTTCCAAAAAGCTTTACATCGTTGCAGAAAACCTGCATGTTATCGCCTGTAATGAGCTCCAAAAGAGTTGTTTTTCCGCTGCCGTTCGGACCTTGAATGAGCCAGTGCTCGCCGCGGTTTACAGTCCAGTTGAGGTTGCGAAGTACATGATTTTCGCCCCAAGAAACGTTGACGTTTGACATTTGAACGAGTGGCCCTTCATTTTGTGGTTCCTGAGCCTGTCGAAGGATCACAGACCCAAACAATTTATTAAATGCAGCCGCTTCTTCTTTGGTCATGCCTGCCGCCCCGGTGGTTCGCTCGTTCATAAGCTTTTCGTAATCTGCACGCGGGCCGCAGAAAGAAACTTTCTTGTTTGAAAATTCAATTACATGAGTAATTGTGTCTGGAATTTCGTGCCAGCGCTCCATGCCTAGGATTATTTGCGGTTCCGGCCCTTCGACAAGCTCAGGGACCCCACCCTGCGGTTCCTGAGCCTGTCGAAGGACGCCATTTGAAATAAAATCAAAAATTATTTTCCGGCTCTGGGCATCAAGGCCTGCAAACGGGTCCGAAAGAATTAAAAGCTTTTTATTGCTTATGAGCGCACGGGCAAGCAGGGTTCTGCGAATCTCTCCGGTAGAAAGATACTTAAGCCCTCTGTCTAAAATCTTTTTAATTCCCGTAAGCTCAATCTGCGGTTTTTCATCAAGCTCGTATGCCTGCGGAGGAAGCGGCTTTCCCTTTTTAATATCATCCCACAAGGCTTCGCAAATAAACATTCGTGCCGTGCGACCAATATCAACGCCGCCTTCAAGATAATCACTTTCGTCGTTGTCGCGCTCTTCCTGAATGATTTTGGCAGCCCGTTCCAAAGAAACAAGCTCGCAGGAATTTCCAAAGCTGTTTGCGTACAAAGAAACTTCAGCCCCACTGCCGTTGTCGCCGCCTGCATTAGGAGAAAACTTAAGCCCCATCGTTCCCGCAAGCGCATTTAAAAAATCAGCCTTGCCGCCACCGTTTGGACCAATTACAAGCCAGTTTTGTCCTGCTTCCATAGTCCAGTCTACTCTTGGAACAATTGTTTTACGGGAGTTTTCTATTCTGCAGTTTTGAATTGTAATAAGCGCTTTTTGTGACATGGGAATATCTATCTTCTTCGTCGCTCGTGATTTGTATTGCTGTAGAAAAGCTCTTTATCGGCATACATTTTTTTGTCTGCAATTTTAGTAAGATCTTCTACGCTTGTAATTTCATTTTCGGAAGCTTTAGCCACACCAATTGAAACGGAAAGCTCTTTAATAAGCTCGTGATGGAACAATGCAAGCTGAGCCTTAAAATCTGTAATAATCTTGTCTTTGTCTGGAACTTCGTTTATCGTAATGGCAATAAATTCATCACCGCCAGTTCTAAAAAGCTTCCAGCCGTTTTTGCCAAAATATGCTTTCATTGCCACAGCGGCGCCCTTTAATAAATCATCACCTGCCGTATGACCAAAAGAGTCGTTTGTAAGCTTAAGCCCGTTTATATCCATAGTTGCAACTGAAATATTCTTTAAATCAGGCTTGCGGTTCAGCTTTTCAATTTCAAGCGAATAAGCCCGTCTGTTTTTAAGCCCCGTAAGCGGATCTTCCAGTGCTTCTACTGCAAATTTTTCTGTATGCTTTGCAACAAGGCTCATTATGTAATTGAAGATAATCAAAACTGCAAGCAGAATACAAAGACAAACCATAAGATTCTTAAAAAGCATAGTTGAACGAACAGATGTTTTTCCGCCTTCGTAATCAATTACGGCAAACCAGTCACATTCAGGAATATATTTTACGATTGTGTAGCCGTCTTCGTTTTTTGTTTCATAATAATACGGCTGTGAATAATCATAATTTTTGAGCATTGTCCTAAGATCATTTTCCGTACGCTGCATTACAAGCTGGCCGCTTCTTGCAACACGCACTATACCATCTGGCGAAGTAAGCTTTATTGAAATATCACTCTGGGCTTCAAGCGTTTGCAGCAATGACATTACCTGCTTCATAGGAACGCCAACACCGCATGCTCCAAGATAATTTCCGGTTCCGTCAAGAATGCGCATGTTAATGTAAATTGTAAGACGGTTATTGTTTGCCTGATCGTTATCTACATTAAGCTCGTATGCATTGCCCGACTGTTTAAAAGGCAAATACCAGTCATCATCAGGATTATTGATATCAACAGTTTTTGTGTAGCCGTGTTCAGAATAATAAGCAAGAGTTTTATCGTCTGCAAGAAACGCAGTTGAATAGCCGAATTTATAAACAATGTCTGAAAGATATTTTCTAAAAATTTCTGACTGATCTTCAACAGTAAGATTTTCTTCGTTTTTAAGAACGTCGCGAATGAAGGTATTATTCATGCCCTGAGAAACGGCAACTGCTTCCGAAAAAACATCAATTACAGCATTACTTATTTCGTTTGCATAAATTACAGAATTGTCGCGGTTATTTTCTTTTACAAGAACTTCCATTGACTTCAAAGAAACAACTGTGGAAAACCCAAAGCTGATTATGAGAATGGTGGATGTTACAAGTAATAGAAAATTTTTCCGCATTATTTGGACGCCCTACTTATAAATTACTACTCCGCAAGAACTTTGTAAACTTCCTTATACGCATCTTTAGGCTGATAGTATTCTGAGAATAATCCGCAGTAAGGACCGTTCATTTTATAACTGTAGTCTGAGCGCGACATACCAGGATTATCTGTAATTCCCCAGATTGTAATTCCCGTAAAGTTTGCACCGTCGTTTACGGCACTGATGATTACACGGAAAAGCTGTCCATAGAATTTGGCGTGCTGAGGAATCTGATCTTTTTCGTAATTGCGCACTGCAACTTCGGTAAGCTGAACTTCAAGTCCAAGGTCGCTGTACATTTTGATTGCAGTTTTAATAAGGTTCAAATCGTTCTGGTTCATACAGCCTGCCTGCTGACCATAACCGCCAATGTAGCCCTGCATGCCAAGACCATCACAAAGCTTTTCTTCCTTATTAATATATTTAATCATGCGAACAATTGCATCGCGCTTGTCTTCGTAAAAAGTGTTGTAGTCGTTATAAAACAGCTTGATGTTCGGGTTTACTTTGTTTACGGTTTCGCGGGCACACTTGAAGGCATATTTTACATAATCTTCTCCCATTGTTCCGTAAAAAAGATTCGGACTTCCTCCACGAGATTTGCGCAGGTGATATTCATTGTCGGCAACGCGTTCATTAACTTCGTCGGCTACGGCTTCGTTTACAACATCCCAGCAGTAAACAACGCCAGGGAATTCAGTTTCAAAATGAGTAACTACATCTTCGATGTACGATTTTACACGACGCTCCATTTCTTCTTTGCCAACAATCATTCCGTCGCCTTTAAAACCTTCGCGGAAGAACCATTCTGTCATGTAGGCATCCCAAACAAGAACATGACCGCGAATACCAATTCCCTTTTCCTGAGCAAGACGCGCAATTGCATCTGCCTGATAATAGTTCATCATTGGCTTTCCGGCTTCCTGACTCTTTTTCTGATCGAGCAGAGAATATGCCTTGAACTCGTTTGTTGCAGTTGTAGTATTAAAATCTTCTGAAAGCATTTTGATATAGCTTGAACGAGTTACCTGATTGTAAGAAATACATGCTCCAACTTTAAAATTATACTTTTGCGCAAGATCACTGAGTTTTGATTCTTTTACAAAAGCTTCTTCTTCTGCAGAAACATTAAACTGACTTTGAAAAGGAGACTGCTGTGTTTGGGCAGCCTGAGCTTCCGATTTTTTTGAACAGCAGCTAAGGCAAACAATTGCCGCTGCCATAAGAATAAGAATAGATTTTTTCATTATAGTCCTCGAGATTTTGAGTATATCATAGCTTTATACTTTTGTCCGTTTTTCGCTCACAAACAAACCAATGATTGTAATGACAGCACCAAGTCCGCCAAGCACTGTAATCTGTTCGCCAAGCGTGAAAAAGGCAAAAATAATTGTTACAACCGGAATAAGATAAAGCCCGCAGCTAACCTTAACCGTTCCAACAATTTCGCAGGCTTTGTTCCAGGCGCTAAAACAAAAACCGCTTGCAATTAAACCAAGAAAAAGCAGATTCACCCAGTTCATTGGTTTTGAAAAGCGGGCAACGTTTATTGCCTTGTCTAAATTAATACCACGAGTTATTGCTACAAGCGGAATCATAAGCAGAACAGCATAAAAGAAAACGCGGCGAGTTGAGCAAATTGGGTCGTAATTTTTTTTGTTGATAAGCGAAACAAAAAGCGAATAAAAACCCCAGCACACTGCAGAAAAAAGTGCAAGCAGATCGCCAACAGGATTAAGCTCAAGTTCTGTTTTGCCATTAAAGCATACAAGCGCAACACCAAAAATAGAAATTATAAAGCCAAGCAAAAACCACAGGTTCAAATGATTTTCTTTTAAGAAATACTGCGCAATGATTGCAGTAAAAAGCGGACATATACTTACGATTACACTTACGTTAGAAGCGTTTGTAAAATTAATGGCCAGATTTTCTGAAAACTGGTAAAGCACAACACCTGTAAGCCCCGCAAGCAAGAAAAGAATATTGTCGCGTCGTTCAATTTTCATAAACTTTGGCCGTATAATCCAAAGCCCAAGGTATGCCGCCAAAAAGCGGAAAAACAAAATCTCCAGCGAAGAAAAATCCTTGAGCAGCGCCTTTGTACAAATAAAAGTTATTCCCCAGAAAAAGATTGTAATTGTTGCAAGCCCATAGCCAAAAATATTTGTCAATTTTTTATTATCTTTCTTTTCCATAATAAGAGACTATAGCATTTTTACCAAGATTTTCCAAATACAAGAAAGTTTGATTTGTGTTTTTGTTTTATCGGGTTTATACTATAATATAAACTACATACTTATGGAGTACTCGACAATGGGCAGCAAAAACAATAACAATTCTAATTCTATCTTTACTTTTTCAGCAATCCATTTTATTTATTACATGGGAACTTTTCTGGTACCTTTTGCAGTAAGCTGGGCAACCTTTGTATACCTCAAGGTTTTTTCACTTAAAAACACACTCATAGGTTTTACTTCCCCTTTTGCAATTGTGGGAATCCTTCTTATTTACAGCTTTATTCTCTACTGGTATTTTTCGCAGACAAAAAAATTAAAGCAGTTTGACCCAAAAAATCCTGAGTCTGTAATAAAAACAAACAAGGTTTACAAACGCTTTCAGTCGGTTACATTGGGATTTGCCCTTTTAAATGCTTTTCTTTCTGCCCTTCTTGTTCAGGGTGCTTTTGCAGAAAAAAAAGTTTTTGTAGATACACTGCCACTTTATACAGTTTGCTGCGGAAACGTTTTTCTTATTGCCCAGGTTTTTTACAGTCTGCTGGTTCAAAAGTTTGAATATTCTCTTGCAAAGCTTCCTTACAGACAGGAATTTCAGTCTATGTCGCTGGTTGTCCGCTCAATTTTCATCAGCTTTTTTGGAGCAGTTGGCTTTATTCTTCTTACAATTTCGCCGGTTCTTTCTTCTGCACTTAGCCACATTCCTTCGCGAATACTTGTTGCAAAATATGTTTTCCCCGAAGGTGTAATTGGGGCAATATTTATTGTAATTACAAGCCTTTTGCAGCAGCGCGCCATTGCAATCCGGGTTTTTCTTATGAGGGATTTTACAAATCAGGTTGCAAACAGAGACTACACAGGGGAGCCTTTGCCTGTTACAACCCGTAATGAATTTGGGCTTTTAATAAACGACCTCAACACTTTTAAGGACGAAACTCACAGTCTTTTAGCTGATATCGAAAACTCTGTAAATATTTCTATGGATACTGCCAACAATGTAAGTGCAAGCATGACAGAAACCGCTTCTGCTATAGAAGAAATTACTGCCAACATTGACAGTATTAAAGAAAGAGTTACCAACCAAGCCCAGGGCGTTGCCAAAAGTGATGAAACTATAAAGGACATGCTGGCCAAAATTGAAGACCTGGATAAAAATGTAAACCTGCAGGTAGAAGGAGTTTCTACTTCTTCAAGTGCCGTAGAAGAAATGGTTGCAAATATCCGCTCGGTAACACAGATTCTTGAACAGAACAGCAGCACAGTACAGGAGCTTGGTCAGGAATCGGACAAGGGCCGCGAACGCATTAACGAGTCTACCCAGCTGGCAGCAACAATTCTTGATAAATCTG
>JAEEGL017365464.1_pt1 | contig 13312 bp, 9 predicted proteins | sample 9134231 | NCBI WGS metagenome assembly JAEEGL01 (sample SAMN16246548, study PRJNA631951) | gut metagenome | biome: gut microbiome; feature: rumen; material: fiber-attached | host: Bos | place: Iran: Karaj | collected 2018-10 | reverse complement strand
GATCCCTGGCACGGATGTGCGCAGATCGTGCCGGTGATAAACGGCAGCGCGTTACGCTCGAGAATGACGCGGAATGCATCCTCATACTTGCCTTCTCCCGCGAGCATCATATAGGTTGAGATGTCCTGGTTGATCGGGCAGGTAGCCTCACACGGAGCCATGAAGCAGTCAATCAGCGGAACTTTATCCTCGATCTTACGCGACGGAGCCGGCTTGACCGCCTTGATGTGATGCGGATCTGTCAACGCTTCCTTCGCGAGTGCGGTAAGCGCTTCGACATCGATGCCGTCCCATGCTGTACGGTTTCTTTGATCGAGCTTATCCGCTATCTGAACGAAACGGTTATATCCGCCCGGTTTTAACAGAGTCGTTGCCATAGTGACAGGCCAGATGCCGCATCCGACGATCTTGTCAATGTTAAAGTAATCAGCACCGCCTGAATAAGCAATTCTAAGCTTTCCGTCAAAGTCTTTAGAAAGCTTCGCAGCCAGATTGATAGTCAGAGGATACAGTGCTTTGCCGGCCATGTACATCTCATCTGCCGGAAGTTCATTTCTGCGGACATCAACCGGGAAGGTATTGGTCAGCTTGACGCCGAATTCAAGTCCCTTCTCATCACAGAGCTTCATCAACCTTTGCAGCATCGGAACAGCGTCATTGTACTGCAGATCATCGTTGAAGTGGAAAGCACCGAATACAAGCTGATCAAATCCCATATCATCCATCGTCTTACGTGCAAAATCATAGCCGAGCAGAGTCGGATTGCACTTGATGAATGTGTGCAGATGCTTCTCAAGGATCAGATAATTCGCAATGCTCTCGATCTCATGCGGCGGACATCCGTGCAGTGTTGAGATCGTTGCTGAATTACAGATATCTGAACGAATTGCTTCAACATCTTCTTTTGTGAACTTCTCAAAATCATCAATATGCTCAAGCAGATAAGCTTTGCATTCTTTGAAGATAGCTGTATCTTTTGCCTCCATCATGTTATCGACAAAAGTGGTGACTTTTTCAGTTTTAACACCGTCAAGCGTATAGCCTACACTGATGTTGAACTGGAAACCGTCTGTGCGACCAAGGTCGTATTCTTTAGCCAGGACATGAAGGGCAAACCAAGCCTTGATGTACTCTTCCTGTGCTTCGGGAAGTGTAAGCTCGGTCGACCACTCGCAGTTAAAGCATTCATCCTCAGCCTTGATACAGGGTTTAGCGACACAAGCTGCCAGTTCACGGCCGTCCATCATCTGAACAGTCTTGAGTTCAAAGAAACGGGCACCGGCCACATAGGAGGCGATAATGTTCTGCGCAAGCTGTGAGTTCGGTCCGGCTGCCGGTCCGACTTCTGTTTCCAGAGGACGTCCGAAAATGGTCATAGGTTCGCCTTTGGCTTTGTAGAACTTATGAACACCAAAGATCGTTCCGCTCTGTTCTTTCTCACTTTTAATCCAATTCATTATATGCCCGAAGGGCATGCATGTCATAAGATCGCTCATGTAAACCTCCTTTACATTAACCGTTGATACTTGTCCACAGATCGGCTGCCTGTTCACGCACATCTGCGTAGATCTTCTCTGCATCTACGATCGTGATCTCACGATCCTTCATCAAGATCTGACCATTGCAAATGGTTGTGACGCAGTCATGTCCCATCATGCCGAAAAGGATATGTCCGTTGACATTGTTCTCATTCATCTCTGTCGGCGGATCATAATCCATAACGATCACGTCGGCAGCAGCGCCTTCTTTGAGAACGCCGAGTTCTGCATTGAAATAGCGCATTGCCATCGCGGGATTGTTTTTAAAGAGCATCTCTGGAACTTCGCCCCAGGCTGCGTTTGCGTCACACAGATGATGCTTGTGAAGGACATTAGCCACTTTCCAGGACTCGATCATATCATGTGTATAGCCATCTGTTCCGAGACCGGTCAGAATACCGCGGTGTACCAGTTCCATCGTCGGCGGGCATCCGCATGCATTACCCATATTGGACTCCGGATTGTGGACCACCATCGTATCTGTATCTTTGATCAGCTCCATCTCGTGCGGATTGATATAGATGCAATGTCCGAGAAGAGATTTTGTTCCGAGGATCCCCCAGTCATAGAGCCGGTCAACGATTCTCTTTGAATGCTTCTTCAGGCAGTCATGCAGATCCTCAATTCCCTCTGCTACATGGATGTGATATCCGACGCCGTCCGGTGTATGCTTGACACATTCTTCCATCGTTTCATCACAGATCGTGAACTGGGCATGCATACCAAACATACCGGCGATCATATCAGAATCATCCTCGAGAGCATGCTTGGCGAACGCTTCATTCTCAAGAATGCCTTCCATGCACTTCTCTTTTCCGTCACGGTCGGAAACTTCATAGCAAAGGCAGGCGCGCAGTCCGAGTTCTTTTACGACTTCCTCGATCGAGAACAATGAATCACGGATCTCACCATAGCTTGCATGATGATCAAAGACTGTCGTCACGCCGCTTTTAATGCAGGAGATCAATGTCTCATAAGCGCATGCTTTTGTGCGTGCATTGTTGAGATTGCGGTCGATGGTCCACCACTGTCCGTCAAGAATGTCAAGGAATCCGTTGGGATTATATCCTTTGATCGCCAGGCCCCGCGCAAGGGCGCTGTAGATATGCTCATGCATATTGACGAAGGCAGGCATGATGACGCCGCCTTTAGCGTCAATAAATTCAGCATCCGGGTATTTCCCCTTCAGATCTTTTGTCTCGCCGACTTCCTTGATCGTCTTTCCGTCGATCAAGACAGCCCCGTCCTTGTAAAACATATGGGCATCATCGCGTGTAATCAGTTTACCGTTTCCAACTAATAACATCCGTCATCATCCTCCTCTCTGCCCAGAACATTCTTTGTAACCACACATAACCATATACTCCAACGTGTACACAGACCGGATCGTATTAAGCCAGGCTGCGTACTTCGATGTAATACCGTTTCTCGTTTGCCTCTCCCATAGAGAAAGTCTTGCGCGGAAGTGCTCCGTCGGCTGCCACAGCCGGGAATAACTGGAATTTATCCATCGCCGGAAGCAGGAAACCGAGATTGCCGTCTTTTGAAGCAAGTTCGCGTACAGCCGCTTCGCCATGAATATAATCAACCGATGCTCCATCCTCTTTCACGAGCACATCGATTGCATTTTGCAGCGTACCGACAGCCAACTTGGATGTGCAGGGTCCGTCAATGACCAGCTTCCCTTCCGCACCTTCATAAAGCGCCTGGACGGCGAATCCGTCGCCTGCCGGAACAGCATCCGCTTCATCTGCGCCATCCGGGACAAAAGCACAGCCGCCGTTCTGTTCAGCAAGCACTTCGCACAGTCTGTCCATCAGATCTTTGCCTTTAAGCTCCGGAGCGGCAAAAACAACACGGTGAATCGGCTCAAATACGATACCGGGATCAAATACATTTTCAATCTCGCACAGTGCATAACGGGCCGGATGAGTTTCGATCTCATCGTCACTCAGATCTTTCTTGATCTCTTCCCACGCAGCCTTCGCCGTTGCAAGTGAATGATTGCCGTCTCCCATCGCCTGGAAGATCACATGTCCTTCACCATAACGCTCGATCGCCTGATCCATCAGCTTGCCGAGTGCTTCTTTCATTCCGTCAAGTTTTTTCTCGGGAACAAATCTTCCGGTCACATGTCCGCCGCCCTGCATCAGATCTGTATCGTAGATCGTTTCAAGATCAAGATTCTCGAGCGGTTCAATGACCGTGTGATCAGGATCATCGATCAGGATCATGATATGCGGCATTTCAAGAGGTGCTCCCCGGCGGATGCGAAGTCTCGGCGGGATCCTCTCGACAACAGTGCCCTCAGTCGCTCTGATAAGGGACTGTGAACCCTTATTGTAATCATATGACTCAAGGTCGACACTGATGACAAGGCCCAGACGGCTTCGGCCCTCAGCCTCGCGTCTGACGAGCATGCATCCGGGTTCAAGCGTCTGCAGGGTGCCGTCTTCCAGATAGGCCTTCATCGCATTGCGGATCGTTTCGATCTTTGCAGGCTCCTCATCGCTTCCCAGATAGAGTTCGGGAAGCATCAGATTGAGGGTCGAGGGCGCATCTCCTACGATCGCTTCTGTTTCTTTCCAGTATTCCGGTTGTGATGTGAACTGATCACAGGCCACAACGGCCCATTTAGCGTAATCAGTTCCTTCACGGGGAATCATGATTTGCGGGATGTTGAACCCGAAGTCTTTCCATTCGTATTTCATACCACGCCCTCCTATAGTCGTTTTATTGTGTGTTCTGTTAATTGCGCAAGACCGGCATACAGTATGTTCTCATACTGATGCCGGTCATTCATTAGTGTTTATTCGAACTTATCATAGATGTGTTTGCAGATCTCTCCGCCGATACGGTCCTGAGCTTCCTTTGTGGATCCGCCGATATGCGGTGTCAGGGAGATCTTCGGATTGGACAGAACTCTCTCGTTCGTAGCGGGCTCGGACGGATAAACGTCCAAAGCAGCGCCGGCTATCACGCCGTTGTCAAGCGCGTCACAGAGATCATCCTCATCAATCAGGCCGCCGCGGGCCAGATTCAGGATGTAAGCTGTAGGCTTCATAGTTGCAAGATCTTCAGCCGAAATAACGGGTTTCTTATCTGCCGGCATCGGAATGTGCAGAGATACATAATCAGCTTCCTTCAGGATATCTTCCTTTGTCGACTTGACATAGGACTCGGGAAGTCCGGGAATCTCGAAGATATCAAAGTACATGATCTTCATGCCGATGGCTTCCGCGCGTTTTGCAAGCTCACGTGCGATGCGTCCCATGCCGATCAGGCCGAGAGTCTTGCCTGCAAGTTCGGTTCCCTTATAGGCCTTCTTCTCCCATTTGCCTTCGCGCATCGTATAGTTGGCGATACCGATAAAGCGCGCAAGGGAGAACATATGTCCGAGTGTCAGTTCCGCAACTGATGCGCTGGAAGCTGCCGGTGTGTTGCGTACTTCGATCCCCTTGTCCTCTGCATATTTGACATCGATATTGTCGACACCTACACCGCCGCGGATGATCATCTTAAGTCTGCCGGCTTCAGCCGCAGCATCGATGATCGGCTCGCGCACCTTGGTCGCAGAGCGGACAACGATGACATCGACATCTTTGATCGCTTCACAAAGCTCATCGGGCTCATAATGCTGCTCGATCACTTCATAACCTTTTGCTTTTAATTCATCAACAGCACTCTTTGCCATACCGTCTGTTGCTAATACTCTTACCATAATCGTATCCTCCTTCAATATGATCTTCAGTGCGCTGCCGCAAATTCTTTCATGTAATCAACGAGTGCTTCAACACCTTCATACGGCATCGCGTTGTAGATCGATGCACGAAGTCCGCCGACGGAACGGTGACCCTTAAGATTCGTGAAGCCCTTCTCAACTGATCCGGCTACAAACTCTTTATCAAGTTCATCATTAGGTGTTCTGAATGTGACATTCATCATGGAGCGGTCGATCTTATCGGCATGCGGTGTATAGAAATCCTGAGAATCAAGATAATCATAGAGAAGTGATGATTTAGCGACATTTCTCTTCTTCATCTCTTCAAGACCGCCGATCTCGAGCAGGTATTCAAGAACACAGTTGCAGACATAGATCGGGAATGTCGGCGGTGTGTTGATCATGGAAGCTTTCTCGGACTGGGTCTTGAAACTCCAGATCTTCGGTGTAATTCCCATCTCATCGCCGATCAGATCTTCGCGTACTGCCACAAAGGCAAATCCGGCAGGTGCCATATTCTTCTGTGCGCCGCCGTAGATGATGCCATAGCGGGACACATCGATCGGCTCTGACAGAATGCAGGATGACATATCCGCGATCAACGGCACATCACCTGTCTCCGGATCATAATGCCACTTGGTTCCGTAGATGGTGTTGTTATAGCAGACATGTACATATGCAGCTTCAGGATCAAGCTTGAGTTCATCCTGAGTCGGTACGCGGGTGAAGTTCAGATCCTTGGTTGTACCTGCCTCCTGAGCGCCGTCGCCCAGGAACTTCTTCGCCTCTTTGAGTGCGCCGCCCGAGAAGTTGCCGCTGACGATATAATCAGCCTTCTTGTTGGTACCGCAAAGGTTCATAGGCAATGCGCAGAAAATGCCGCTTGCTCCACCCTGAAGAAAGAGTACTTTGTAATTGTCCGGAACACCGAGTACCTTTCTGAGGTTCGCCTCGCAGTCGGTGATGATCTTATCGTAGACCTTGGATCTGTGACTCATCTCCATAACAGACATTCCGCATCCTTCATAGTTCATCAGCTCGCTCTGGACGCGCTTCAAAACCGGCTCCGGAAGCATGGACGGACCAGCTGAAAAGTTAAATATTCTTCCTTCTGACATTTGTAACTCCTCCTTTATATAATTTGTTTATTCTACACCTAATTCTTTAAATACTTCGAGCAGACGTTCCGGTTCAGGCTTTAAGCTGATCGGCTCTCCGGCTGCCTTGATCGCATTGACAACATCTTTCAGACCATTTCCTGTGACAATCGATACATAAGTGGCGTTTTTGGGCACCAGTCCCTGTTCAACTGCTTTCTTAAGTCCGGCAGTTCCGGCGACACCGGCAGGCTCACCAAATACACCGCATGTACGTCCCAGAAGCTTCATGGCATCGAGTATTTCCTGGTCGGAAACATTCACCACTACGCCATTTGATTCACGGATCGCGTTCAGCGCCTTGGTCGCGTTACGCGGCACGCCGACAGCAATACTATCGGCAATCGTGTTCTCCTCCATCGGCTTCCAGGGCTTGTCTTCAGCTATTGCTTTATTGAGCGGACAGCATCCCTCTGCCTGGACGGAGATCAATCTGGGCAGCTTGTCGATGAATCCGGCAGCATACAGATCCTTGAAGCCTTTCCAGACGCCGGCGATCGTGCAGCCGTCTCCGACTGATAATGCCACATAGTCGGTCATCTTCCATCCCAGCTGCTCAGCTATTTCAAGTGCTACAGTCTTTTTCCCTTCCATAAGGTACGGGTTGATCGCTGCATTGCGGTTATACCAGCCATAGCGTTCAATGGCCAAAGCTGACATATTGAAAGTCTCCTCATAGGATCCCTCCACACTCATGACAGTGGCACCGAAATTAAGAAGCTGTGACACCTTTCCTTTTGGCGCACGTGACGGAACAAAGATAAATGTCTTGAATCCTGCCGCAGCTGAATTTCCTGCCAGTGATGATGCGGCGTTTCCGGTCGAGGAACAGCAGATCGTATCAACCCCTGCCTCCTCAGCTTTCACAACAGCCATTGCCGAGGCACGATCCTTCAGACTCGCTGTAGGATTAATACCATCGTCTTTGACATAGAGCTTATCAACGCCGAGCATTTCTTCAAGGTGAACCGCATGATAGAATGGTGACCAGCCAACACGCAGCTTAGGCCTTTTGCCTATTCCCTCAACAGGAAGAAATTCCTGATAACGCCACATGGAATTCTCATGACGATCAGCCATGTCTTCAGGCGTCACCTGGCTTTTGATGTAATTGTAATCATATTTGATGTCGAGAATACCGCCGCATTTGGGGCAAACTGTCGTATTTGGAGTTGCTTCGTATTCTGCGCCGCACTCGACACAAACAGCTGAAATCACATTTTTCATCACTTTACCTCAGTTCACAAATCACAGATTCTTCAGAAGACCTGTTCTGTCATTGAAATCATTGATCAGCTCATCGATTTCGTCAGCCTGCTTCTGGACTGAACCCCAGGCCTTTTCGAAGTCATACCACTGATCGTTCAGATCCTGGATATCACGGGCTTGCTGCTCAATCCAAGTATAGTATTTCAGGTTATGAATGCGCTTACGATCTGTATAACGCAGCTCAAGCATGTTATCGGTTCCCTGTCCGAGCAGATGCTTGTTGTAATCAACTGCGGCCATGGTCGGTGTGTATTCGCCGTCCTGATCAACCAGTTCCTGGATACGTGTCTGATACATCTCGGCAGAGTCGGTCATAACTGTAGCGATGACATCGTGCTCTTCCATCTCATAATACTTCGCCATCTTGATTGCACAGAGCAGGTTGGCAATACCGGAGATCCCGAAGTAGTCAAGCACATCGACAAGTGCCGGATCCACACCGCGTTCCTTCTTCAGGAACTCGCGTGCTGTCGGCTCGTTGAAGAACCGAAGCAACCTCTGGGAATCCTCATCATCGATATCAACAACCAGATCAGTATTCTTCACATTGTGGATCCACGGCACATGCTTGTCGCCGATACCCTCGATCCTGTGTCCGCCAAAGCCATTATCCAGAAGAGTCGGACACTGAAGCGCTTCGCCGACACCGAGCTTCATACCCGGATACTGCTGTTTCAGATAATCACCGGAGGCCATCGTGCCGGCAGATCCGGATGTGAAGATCGCGCCTGCCAGAACATCGCCGTCCTGCTTCATGTCTTCAAAAGCGCCCTGGATGGCTGTACCGGTGACATTGTAGTGCCACAGATAGTTGCCCATCTCATCAAACTGGTTAAAGATCACGACGTCATCACGTGTCTCCCTGAGCTCCCATGTCTTATCGAAGATTTCTTTAACGTTGCTCTCGCAACCCGGGGTTGCAATGACTTCACCTGCGATCGACTTAAGCCAGTCAAAACGTTCCTGGCTCATCTCGGCCGGCAGGATCGCGATAGAATCAACGCCGAGAAGCTTGGAGTCAAAAGCGCCGCCGCGGCAATAGTTGCCTGTTGAGGGCCAGACTGCCTTGTTGTATGTGGAGTCAAACTGTCCTGTGGTCAGGCGGGGAACCAGGCATCCGTATGAGGCGCCGACCTTATGGCATCCTGTCGGGAACCATTTACCGACCATGCAGATGATCTTAGCCTTGACACCGGACAGTTCGGGCGGAATCACGATGTAATTGGGCTTGCCGAATAATCCGCCGCTTTCTTTCGGTTCGTTTCTCCATGTAATACGGAAAAGGTTGAGCGGATTGATATCCCAAAGGCCGACATCCTTGAGCTTCTCTTTGATAACGTCCGGAACCAGGGACGGATCGCGCAGCTGTGCGATTGTCGGGAGGATAATATTGTTCTCTCTAGCCTTTTCGATATTATGTTCCAATGCTTTTTCATTCTTTTTCAGGGATATCATATGAGCATCTCCTTTTCAAAAATCAAAACAACGTTTTACGTATTTATACTACCATTTGAAATTTCAAAAAGCAACGAATCAGACGAACTTTTTACAAAATTTTTTAGTAATATCAAAAATTTTTGCTCTTCCACTTTACTTACTTTCCTACATCATATAAAATGAATGTGTATAAGTGTTCAAAGGAGGTGGAACTATGAACATTGACAACGGATACTCCGTTCCCGGCAGCAAAGCCATCGGCACGCCCGTTATCAGGCAAGATGCCCATGATAAAGCAATCGGACGAACAAAATATGTCGATGACCGCTGCGACAGCGGCGCCCTGTGTACACGCATTCTGCATTCGACAGTGGCTAACGGCATTGTCAAATCAATCGACACGAGCGAAGCTGAAAAAGTTCCGGGAGTTGTGCGTGTTTTTACATGTTTTGACATCAAAGAAAAGCACTATTTCCCAACCCCTGGCCACCCTTGGTCAGTAGATCCGCATCATCAGGATATTGCAGACCGTCTTGTTCTGACGGATCATCCCCTGTATTACGGTGATGATATCGCGGCTGTTGTAGCTGAAGACGAAGTTGCTGCTGCACAGGGCATCCGCGCTCTCAAGGATAAAGTTGAGTATGAAGAACTTCCTTTTGTTCTTGACACAGCTGATGCCATGAAAGAAGGCGCTCCCCAGCTTCATCCCGATTACCCTGGAAATGTGCTGGCGCACACCTCAATTCATCAGGGCAATTACGAAGAAGCAATCAAGGAGGAAGGCCTTGTCAGGGTTGAGGGCTGGTACGAAGTGCCGACCGTCCAGCACTGTCATATCGAGAATTTCGAATGCTACGCTTATGGCGAAGGAGACGATCGGTATGTCTGTGTAACTTCGACACAGATTCCTCATATCGTTCGCCGTGTCATTGGTCAGGCTCTCGGTATGGACTGGGGCAAATTCAGAGTCATCAAGCCTTATGTAGGCGGCGGTTTCGGTAACAAACAGGATTCTCTTTATGAGCCATTATGCGTATGGCTTTCCATGCAGCTCGGCGGACGTTTAGTCAAGATAGATGTCCCCCGCGAGGAGACGTTTGTCAACAACCGCGTTCGTCATGCCGAACGCTTCCACATCATTTCCTGGCTGAGAAAAGACGGTACATTTGCCGCAAGAAAATACGAAGCATGGTCTGATCAGGGAGCTTACTCTTCTCACGGCCATGCCATTGCAGCAAAAGCATTAAATGCTTTCCCGCAGCTCTATCCCTGTGACAACATCGATGCGGATGCCTGGACTGTTTATACCAACAAGCCGGTTGCCGGCGCAATGCGCGGTTACGGTATGCCGCAGGGCTCCTACGCCTTTGAAGCTGCCGCTGATGACTGTGCACGTGCGATCGGTATGGATCCGCTCGAGTTTAAGCGCAAGAACCTGATGCCGGTCGGCTTTGTTCATGAGTTCTCGCACAACGAGCTCTACAGCGACACCTTTAATCAGTGCTTTGATAAAGGTGATGAAGCCATCGGTTATACGAAAAAGTACAAAGAATACAGCAAGGAACAGACCGGAGAAATCAGACGTGGTATCGGCGTGGCGACCTACTGGTATAACACGGCCGTCTATCCGATCGCTCTGGAGACTTCTTCCTGTCGTATGGTACTTAATCAGGACGGTTCCGTACAGATCCAGCTTGGTGAGACAGAGATCGGTCAGGGCGCTGACACAGTAGCGGCTCAGATGGCTGCCGATACGATCGGACTGACATTTGATAAAGTACACACCGTCTCCTGTCAGGATACGGATATAACTCCGTTCGGAACAGGTGTCTATGCTTCCAGAGGAACCTACACGCTCGGCTTCTCAGTCAGAAAGACCGCTGAAGAGCTTAAACGCAAGATCCTTGATTACGCCTTTGAACTGACACGCATGCAGCCTTATCTTCTTGATATTGTCGACAACAATGTCATCCGTAAGACTGACGGGCGCGTTTTGATCAGCATGGCAGAGCTTGCTACCACTGCTCTCTACAGCCTTGATCACAGTGTCCATCTGACAGCCGAGACTACAGCTCATATCAAATCAAACGCATATGCGTTCGGATGCTGTTTCGCCGAGGTCGAAGTCGATATTCCGATGTGTCGCGTACGACTCCTGAACATCATCAACGTACATGACTGCGGCAATGTCATCAACCCTGCACTTGCTGAAGCACAGGTGCACGGCGGTATGAGTATGGGGATCGGATATGCTCTGTCTGAAAAGCTATTGTTCGATGAAAAGACAGGGCGTCCGCTTAATAACAACCTGCTCGACTATAAACTCTCTTCCTTTATGGATCATCCGAGACTTGTCGGTCAGTTTGTTGAGAACTATGAGCCGACCAGCGCTTACGGCACCAAGGGACTTGGTGAACCGCCTGTCTGCCCGGTCGCTCCGGCTATCAGAGCTGCGGTCGCTCAGGCTACCGGATGCTTTATCAATGAGATCCCGCTTTCTCCTGATGTTCTTTACAAGAACTTCGTTGAAGCCGGTCTGATTGAAGAGGAAGGAGGCGAGAACTAATGTATGATATCAAGGCATTATATGAAGCCGAAAGCGTTCAGGATGCATGTCGTCTTCTGACCGAGCATCCTGAGGCACAAGTGATCGCCGGCGGATCCGATGTCCTTGTCCAGGTCCGCGAAGGTAAACGTGCCGGCAAAGAGCTTGTCAGCATTTATATGCTTGATGAACTCCGCGGTATCTCGATCGACAAAGATGAAAACGTCCGCATCGGTTCACTGACCAGCTTCTCAAACATCACTAAAAACCCGATCATTCAGGAAAAGGTTGGCGTCCTCGGGGAAGCGGTCAACATGATCGGCGGCCCGCAGGTGCGAGCCATTGGTACGATCGGCGGCAATACATGCAACGGTGTTACCTCCGCCGACTCCGCTTCTACCCTGCATGCCTGGGAAGCGATCATTGAGATCACCGGACCTGACGGTGTCCGCTATGACAAGATCAAAGACTTCTATATCAAGGCAGGAACTGTTGACCTTAATCTTGGTGAGATCCAGACAGCCATCCTGATTCCTAAAGAATCTTACGAGAACTGCTTTGGCCATTACATCAAATACGGAAAACGCAACGCTCTAGAGATCGCCAATATCGGCTGTTCTGTAAACGTCCGCCTCTCCGAAGACAAGAAAACATTTGATCGTGTCCGTATCGCCTATGGCGTCGCCGGTCCTGTTCCGATGCGCGCCCCGTCAGCCGAAGCATTTATCAACGGCAAGGCTGTCACGGAAGAAAACATAGAGCAGTTCGGCAAAGAAGTTCTGAACGATATCAACCCGCGCGAATCATGGCGTGGCGGTAAGAAGTTCAGAGAACATATGGCTGTCGTTATGGCACAGCGTGCTTTAAGAGAGTCCATTAGAAAAGCCGGAGGTGAAGTGAGATGAGTGAAAGACAATACAAGACAGTTCATTTTACACTGAACGGCAAACCAACTGAAAGAAATGTCGATGTCCGTGCTTCTCTGACAGACATGCTCCGCAATGACTACCGTATGACCAGTGTCAAAAAGGGATGCGAAGTCGGTGAATGCGGCGCCTGTACAGTCATCATCAACGGTGAGGCATTTGATTCCTGCATCTATCTTGCCGTGTGGGCTGAGGGAAAAGAAATCACGACGCTTGAAGGCCTTCTCGGACCGAATGGCGAGCTTTCAGATATCCAGGAAGCGTTCGTTGAAGAGACAGCGATCCAGTGCGGCTTCTGTTCACCCGGATTTATCCTCTCTGCCTGGGAGATCTTAAACACCGGCAAAGAGTATACAGATGATGAGCTGCGCAAGCTCCTCTCCGGCCATCTTTGCAGATGCACCGGTTACGAGAATATCTTCCGCGCAGTCAAGAAAACTATGCTCCGCCGTCTCGGCAAGTATGAGGAGGCCGAAAAAGTAAATGACGCCGGAATCGTGGATACCGACGAGCGTAAACCGTTCGCCTCCTTAGATCCGACCGTTCAGGCATAGCATTACTGTTACAACCAAACACATATAAAGGACGGTTGTTTCGGCAAGAAACATAAAAAACGACGGTACTTAGGCTGCGTTTTTTGCAGCCTTATGTACCGTTTCGTTTTTTCTTGTAATGCAAGCGTTTCTGCCGGAACAGCCGGCATTTATATGCTTCTT
>JAEEGL017291951.1_pt1 | contig 13312 bp, 11 predicted proteins | sample 9134231 | NCBI WGS metagenome assembly JAEEGL01 (sample SAMN16246548, study PRJNA631951) | gut metagenome | biome: gut microbiome; feature: rumen; material: fiber-attached | host: Bos | place: Iran: Karaj | collected 2018-10 | reverse complement strand
CAAGGACGAAGCGGGCCTGCGGCGCTTTGACGGCACCACCTGCTATGAGCACGCCGATCCCCGCCGGGCGGAGATGCCCCAATGGGGTACGCTGCTGTTCGACTACGCAAGGGGCGAAGTGTGCAGCTTCCTGCTTTCCAACGCCATCTTCTGGCTGAAGGAATACCACGCCGACGGCCTGCGCTGCGACGCGGTCAGCTGTATGCTGTACCTGGACTTTGGCAAGGAGCCGGGCCAGTGGCTGCCCAACCAGTACGGCGGCAGGGAAAACCTGGACGCGGAACGCTTCCTCCGCACGTTCAATGAAGCGGTGTACCGGGAATGCCCCGGGGCCATCACCGTGGCGGAGGAATCCACCGCCTACCCCGCCGTCACCCATCCGGTGTACGACGGCGGCCTGGGCTTCGGGTTCAAATGGAACATGGGCTGGATGAACGACATTCTCTCCTATATCGCCCTGGATCCGATTTACCGCCGGTATCACCACGACAAAATCACTTTTTCGCTGATGTACGCGTTCAGCGAAAACTATGTGCTGCCCTTCTCCCACGACGAAGTAGTGCACTGCAAGCACGCCATGATCGACAAGCAGCCCGGCGACCTCTGGCAGAAATTTGCGGGCCTGCGCGCGCTGTACGGATATTACATGGCCCATCCCGGCAAAAAGCTGCTGTTCATGGGCGGGGAATTCGGCCAGTTCGCGGAGTGGCGGGACTATGAGCAGCTGGACTGGTTCCTGCTCGGTTATGAACGGCACCCCGGCCTGCAGGCTTTCGTGAAAACGCTGAACCGCCTGTACAGCAGCGAACCCGCCCTCCACCGGATCGACGACAGCTGGGACGGTTTCAAATGGCTGAACGTGAACGATCAGGAGCGCAGCACGGCAGCCGTGATGCGTTCGGACGGCGAAGGCAGTTATATCGCCTGCGCGGTGAACTTCACGCCCGAGCCCCGCCTGGATTACCGCCTGGCCCTTCCCTTTGACTGTGAACTGACGGAAATCCTCAACTCTGACCGGGCGGAGTTCGGAGGGAGCAACCTGTATAACGGCACAGTCCTCCGTTCGGAGGAAATCCCGGAGGAGGAGCACCCGTTCTCGTGTGAAATCATCCTTCCGCCGCTGGCCGCTGTCTTCTTCAGATGCCGGAAAACCGGCTTGTAAAGCGCCGCCGAAAATGATAAAATCCCTTTGCGCCATGCGAAGGGAGATGATGACGATGGCCGGATTCGTTCCGAAGGAAAAGCTGGGCAAAAAAGCCCGGAAGGAACTCAACCGCAAGCGCCGGGTCACCTGGGGATTCAGCCCGGTCACAAAGGCGGTGGAAAGCAAAAAGGTTTATTCCCGCAAACGAAAAGCTCAGAACCGTGATGATTACGGCCTGAGCTTTTTGTTTGCCCTTTTCTGAACCATGCGCGGCCGTGGAATAATGCTCAGTCCAGGGACGCGTACATCGAGGCCATCAGTTTCGGGATGAAGCGGTAATGGTCCCCGGGCAGGTTCGTCGTCAGGTAGACGCAGGTGAGGTTTTCCTTCGGCTCCACGCAGAACCAGTTCCCGAAGGCGCCGTCCCATCCCCACTCCCCGGCGGAACCGTTGATGCCGGCCAGCTCCGGATTAGTCATGACGCGCACGCCGAGTCCGTATCCGTACCCGCGCTGCGTATCCCAGCTGTCGCCCCTGCGCTGCTCCGGCGTCAGGTGGTCCGTGGACATCAGTTCCACCGTCTTCCGGCCGAGGATCCGTTCGCCGTCCAGCGTCCCGCCGTGCAGCAGCATCTGGGCAAAGCGGGAGTAATCCGGCACGGTCGAGTACAGGCCGCCGCCCCCGCTCTCAAACTCCGGCTTTTTCGTTTCGTACCAGCGTTCCTCCGCCTTCAGGCTTTCGCTGATATGGTAGAGCGTCGCCGCCCGGTCCATTTTTTCCGGCGGAATGAAAAACCCGGTGTCCTTCATGCCCAGCGGGTCGAAAATATTCTCCTTCAGGTACTCCCCGAGCGTCTTCCCGCTCAGCACCTCGGTGACCGCCCCGAGCACGTCGATGGAAAAACCGTACATCCACCGTTCCCCCGGTTCGAAAGCCAGCGGGAGCTCTCCGACCAGATTGGCGTACTCCACCGTTCCGGGGAACGGTTTTCCCGATTCCTTCCATTCCTTTTCCCTTTCGATCCGGATCCGGCCCGCGGCGGTATCCGCCCAGCCGTATGGAACGCCGCTGGTCATGGTGAACAGCTGCCTCATCGTGACCTGGCCCTTCGCGTCTGTGATCTCGTACGTGCCGTCCTCTTTCTCCTTCGCGATCTTCGGGTTTTTGAATCCCGGCAGATATTCGCTGACCGGATCCCACATTTTGAACAGGCCCTTTTCGTAGAGCTGCATGATGCCCGCGACGGTAATCACTTTGGACATCGATGCAATCGGGAAAATCGTGTTTTCGGATGACATCCGGATCTTCTTTTCGATATCCGCGTATCCGAAGCTTCCCTCGAAAAGTACCTCGTCGTTCCGCATGATCCTCGCGGCGCATCCCGCGATCTGTCCGGAAGAAACAAACCGGCTGAGCGTGTCCTGAATCAGGTTCGTCGTCATTGTCCTCCTGTCTCCTTTCCGTTAATCCGTCTGCCATACCCGCGTCATCCGCAGGTCTTTGTCGACCTCGGCGACAAAATTGCCGTTGAGCATCTTCATCCGGGCGAATAACGCCTCATCTGTCTCCGGCATACAGTCTCCTTCCAGGTAGCCGATAAAGCAGGTGATCAGCGCGTAGCGGCCGTCCCATACCGCGTCGTATACGTTCCACGCGACCAGCCGGTAGGATCCGTCCAGCACGATCCTGCCCCGTTCCGTCGCCCGGCGGGCGCTTTCCCGGATCCCCGCCCGCCATTCGTCGATGCACGCGGCCGTCCGCACGTCGTTTTCCGGTATGGCGCACGCCGCGGCGGATCTGAGCGCCGCGACGGCAAACGGCGTTTCAGTGAAGGCGTCGGTATCCGTGTCCGTATACCGGCGCAGGCAGGCGATGAACAGCGCGCCGGACAGGTAGGTGACAGCGCGGACCGGAAGATACTTCACCGGATCGGCCAGGTCCTTCAGCATCTGCGCCCGGCGTTCCTCCGCCGCGGCCGGGTTCAGCTGCGCCAGGGCCGCGTTTTCCACATAATTGGCCGTGCCTTCGATCTGTTCGATGCGCGCCTCGTAGTCGTATTCACAGGGGAAGCGTTCCATCCGCGCCCGGCGAAGGCTCAGGAGCCGGGCAAACGCCTCCGGGTCGTCCCCTTCCAGGCATTTCTTCATGCATCCGGCCTCCTCCAGCCGGGCGGCGATATTGGCCGCCTCGTAGCGGTATTTGACCATCGCGGCACGCTCATCCGCCCAGCGTTTTTCCCCGGAGGCGTTCTGGAACGCGTGCAGCATCTCGTGCACGATCTTCGACGCCAGCACGTCGAAATCGCCCGGATCGCCCGCCAGGCGCCAGATCGCCGTATCCGCGCCGTTGTATTTGACCGACGTGTTGGCGATAAATTCCGCCGGCCTGTCGATATACCGTCCGTCGATATACGCCCGGGTATCGTCGTACAGCGCGAAGGGAAACCGCGAAAAGCCGCGGAAAAGCGCCGGAAATTCCACTTTCTGCAGCCGTTTTTCAACTTCCCGGTATGCCTGGCTGAGTTCCATCCGGACCATCCGCCTTTCTGTTCCTGTGTTCGTTCCGGAATTCATTATACCTGCGCGCCTGTCCGCAGGCAAGAGCGGACAGGATTGAAAACGCCTCCGCGGTTTGGTATGATACCGGAGTGCGGGAGGAGGGACCCTGTCATGAACCGATTCGGAATGCCGACGCTGATTGAAAACCGGACGCTGGAGGACAACGCGGCGCTGTGCGGCGGGCTGGGACTCCGCTTTATCGAACTGAATATGAACTTTCCGGAATACCAGGTGGACTGCCTGGAGCGGACGGACGCCCTGCTGCGCCTCGGCGAACAGGCCGGTATTTATTTCACCGTCCACCTGGACGAAAACCTGAATATTGCCGACTTCAACCGCCTGGTCTCGGACGCGTACCTGGAGACCGTACGCCGCACGATCGCCGCGACGGTAAAACTGCTGCCCCTGCGCGACCGTTTCGGCGATCCCACCCGGCCGCTGACAGTCAATATGCATATGAACCACGGAATCCATATCACCCTGCCCGACCGGAAAGTGCAGATGTACGACCGGGACTTCGATACCTATATGGAATCCTTTGCCGTCTTCCGCGCGCGGTGCGTGGAATGGATCGGGGACAGCAGCGTGATGATCGCCGTCGAAAACACGGACGGGTTCCGCGGATATGAGCGGAAAGCCGTCGAATACCTGCTCGAAAGCCCGAAGTTCGGCCTGACCTGGGACATCGGGCATTCCAGAGCCGTGAAGGAAGCGGACGTACCCTTCATTCTCAGCCATCAGGACCGGCTGGTCCATTTCCATATTCACGACGGAACGGAAACCCCGCCGCGGAACCACCTGGCCCTGGGCGACGGGGAAATCGACCTGCATGACCGCCTCCGCCTGGCGGAGGCCCGCGGCGCCCGCTGCGTCCTCGAAACCAAAACCGTCGCCGCCCTGAGGAAATCCGTCTCCTGGCTCCGGGAAAACGGGTACATGTAACGCGCCGTCGTGCGCCTTCAGCTGATTCCGCCGCTGAGGATCAGGCGGCTGGTGAGCTCCGCCATCTGTTCCGGCTTCTCGGGACAGTTCCGGCCGGCCCACGCCCGGATAATGCCCACGCAGCCGTAGACCACGAAACCGTATCGGTAATCGAAGTCTTTTTCATCCGCCGCGGGCCCTGATCCCAGGTACATATGCAGGCACTTTTCCCGCAGCACTTCGTTCAGCCGGTGCAGGAAGTTCATATCCCCGTTCGGGCTGAGCAGCACGCGGCACATCTCCTGGTTTTCCTCAATGAACCGGAACAGGTCCAGCAGCACCGGCTTGGTCTGTTCGGTCGCGATCTCCTGCTCGTGCAGGGCGAAAATGGCGTTCAGCTGCCGGAACATCTCATCCTGGATTTTCCCGACCATATCGCGGATATCCTTATAATACAGGTAAAAAGTTCCGCGGTTCACGTCAGCCAGGTCGGTCAGTTCCTTGACCGTGATCTCGTTGACCTGCTTCTGCTGCAGCAGTTCCGTCAGCGCCTGGGTCAGAATCCGCCGGGTCCGCCGTACGCGGCGGTCCTCTTTTTTCATTTCCTCAGCCATTCTCCCGTGCCTTCTTTCTGAACAGTTTCATATCGTTCTGTTGTTTATTTCGTTCTTTTCCCTGTTTCTGTTGATTAACAGGCGATTCTTCCCGAATTTGATTATTGATTCTGATCGCGTTAATCATTATAATTCACATTGTTGATATAGTCAACATCATGTACTGTAACTTTTGATGGGAGGTACGCAGTGTGAAACGCGTAGTCCGTTGGATCGTCCGGCATCGGGTCCCGGTCGTGATCCTGTGCCTGGTCCTGATGGTTCCGTCCGTGCTCGGCATGGCGGCAACCAGGACGAAATATGACCTGTTGTATTATCTGCCCCAGGACCTGGACACCGTCCGGGGCCAGGAAATCCTGCTGCAGGATTTCGGTAAGGGCGCCTTTTCCCTGCTGGTCACGGAAGGCCTGACCCAGCGGGAACAGGCGGATCTGGAGTGCGCCGTAAAGGACGTTCCGCATGTGGAATCGGTGATCGGATACGCGTCCCTGACCCGGGGACGCCTGCCCCTGGATATCATCCCGGACGACATCCGGGAGCGGTTCAGCCGGGGGGACTGCCTGCTGACCGCCGTGTTCTTCGATGAAGGCTCCTCTTCAGAGGAAACCATGGCGGCGATTGAGCGGATCCGGTCGGCCGCCGGGGAAAAATGCTTTGTTTCCGGATTGTCGGCTGTCGTCACGGACACCCGGAACCTGGTGGAAAGCCAGGAGGGAATCTATATTGCCATCGCCGTGGCGCTGTGCGCGCTGGTGCTGACGTTCACGATGGATTCCTTCCTCCTGCCGCTGATCTTCCTGGCCTGCATCGGGGTATCCGTGCTCTGGAACATGGGCACCAACTACTTTCTCGGGGAGATCAGCTACATTACCAAGGCCGTCGCCGCGGTGCTGCAGCTGGGCGTGACGCTGGACTATTCCATCTTCCTCTGGCACAGCTATAAGGAGCAGCAGGAGCTGACCCCGGACAAGGACGAGGCCATGGCGGAAGCGATCCGCCTGACCTTCACCTCGATCCTCGGTTCCAGCCTGACGACGATCGCCGGTTTTATTTCCATCTGTTTCATGAGCTTCACCCTCGGCAGGGACCTGGGCATCGTCATGAGCAAGGGCGTCGTCCTGGGGCTGCTGGGTACGGTGGTGCTGCTTCCCTGCGTTATCCGCCTGCTGGACGGGGCCATCGAAAAAACGAGCCACAGGCCGCTGCTGCCGGACGTCGGCGGGATCGGGCGCTTCGTCGCCCGCCATTACAGGGTGCTGGCCGTGATCCTGGTGCTGCTGGCTGTGCCGGCGTTCTGGGGATACAGCCACGTGAACGTCTACTATGACATGAGCCGGGTGATGCCGCAGGACCTGCCCTCCGTCATCGCCAACAAAAAGCTGGAGGATACCTTCGATATGTCCACCACCCACCTGCTGCTGGTGGACGCGGACGTTTCCCGCAGGGACGTCCGGAATATGACGGAGGAAATGAAACAGGTGGACGGCGTGACGGACGTCTTCGGTATCGACAGCCTGCTGGGCGCGGATATCCCGGAATCCATCCTGCCGGAAAACGTCCTGTCCCTGGTCCGGAGCGACCGGTATCAGCTGATGCTGATCACCTCCGCATACGTCATCTCCTCTGACGAGGTGACCGCCAAGATCGACGCCCTGAACGCGATCCTGAAGAAATATGACGAGGGCGGCATGCTGATCGGCGAAGCGCCGTGCACAAAGGACCTGATCGCCTGTACGGATCACGACTTCACCGTCGTCAGCCTGATCTCCATTGCCGCGATCTTCCTGATTATCCTGCTGGTGCAGAAATCCTTCTCCCTGCCGGTGCTGCTGGTTGCCGTGATCGAGCTGGCCATCGCCGCCAACCTGTGCATCCCGTATTACACCGGGCTGAAGCTGCCCTTTGTCGCCCCGATCCTGATCTCGACCATCCAGCTCGGCGCCACCGTGGACTACGCGATCCTGCTGACCACGCGGTATAAGCAGAACCGGAAGGATGGGCTGGACCGGAAGGCGGCCGTGGAGAAAGCGGTCGCGTCCGCGGCCAGGAGTATCCTGGTCAGCGGCGTGGGCTTCTTCGCCGCCACCTACGGCGTGGGACTGTATTCCAATGTGGACATGATCTCCTCCATGTGCCGGCTGATCGCCCGCGGCGCGCTGCTCTCCGTTGCGGTGGTGCTGCTGCTCCTGCCCGCGGTCCTGCTGCTCCTGGACAGGTTCATTGTCCGTACGACGTCTGATATGAAAACCGCCCGCTGAGCGGAAGGAGGAAATCGATATGTACAGGAAAATTGCTGCTTTGCTGCTGGCGCTGGCCGTGGCGGCGGGATACGGATCCGCCGCGGCGGAAAACATAAAGCATGAACGGGTATACGCGGTCATGGACGCGGACGGTACCCTGAAGTCCCTGACCGACGTGATCCGCCTGGAAAACGCGGAAGCGCAGGACGAGATCACGGACCGGACCCTGCTGACCGGTATTCAGAACGTGGATGGAAATGAATCCTTCGTGCTGGACGGCGAAACGCTGGTCTGGCAGGCGCACGGGAAGGACATCACCTATCAGGGAACCTCCGCCAAAGCCATGCCGGTCACCCCGGTCGTCACCCTTCGCCTGGACGGGGAAACGGTCTCCGCCGAAGCGCTGGCCGGAAAAACCGGCCGGGCTGAACTGACGGTCGCCTATACCCAGCCGGAGCCCGTCCCCTGCCTGGCGGCGACGGTCATGCTGCTGCCGGAGGACGGCGTCAGCAACCTGGCGCTGGAGAACGCCTCCGTGTTCTCCGTCTCCGGGCTTCAGGCGGTGATCGGCTGGGGAATCCCCGGCGCGGACGCGGCGCTGAACCTGCCGTCCTCTTTCACCGTTTCCTTCGACGCGGACCGTGCGAAGCTCAGCTGGATGATGACCTTCGCTTCTTCGGATCCCGTCGTCACAGCTTACCGGAAGCTCAGCGGCCTGGCCGGTTTCGACCTCCGCGGGGAACTGGACAGCGCCGTTTCCATCCTGACCGCCCTGAAGAACGAGGATCCGCTGCCCGCGACCGGCGGGATGTCAGCGCTTCTCACCGCGAAGCTCACAGAGCTGAACAGCGGCCTTTCCGCCCTGGACGACGGGGCGCGGAATGTGTCGGACGGCGCCGCTGCCCTGAGCGGCGGACTCGCAAAGCTCAGCGAAAACAGCCGGGCGCTTGACAACGGCGCGGACGCGGTCTTTGCCGCGGTCCTGAATACGGCGAATGAGCAGATCCGAGCATCCGGCCTGGCCGAAGCCGGGCTTTCGGTTCCGGATCTGACGGCGGAAAACTACCGGGAGGTCCTGGAAAGCACCGTAAACCGGCTGGAGATGCTCGGCGCTTTTTCCGAGCAGGCGAAATCCGGCGCGGAAAGCCTGAAAGCGCTGCTGGAGCAGCTGGCGCAGCTGGATGAATTTGTCACAGGCGTCCACGCCTACACCGGCGGCGTTGACCAGGCGGCCGCCGGCGCGAAGGAACTGGCATCCGGCGCCGCAGCCCTGAACACCGAAGGAACATCTCCCCTGCGCGCCGGAATCATCGGCGCGGAAAAGCAGGCGGCAGGCCTTCTCCTGCCGCTGCTGGAAAACCAGCTGTCCGCCGCTGTCCGCGTTTTTGAGGAGACGGGCGCCCGGATCGGGAATACCGGCTACGACCTTCGCCCGGAAGGGATGACCACCGTCACGCTGTATATCATTCGTTCGGATCTGTGATCCGGATTCGTTCCGGCTGTTTTCCCGGAAGATAAGGGACCGCTTCGCTGCGGTCCCTTTCGTCGTCTTTCCCCGTCCAGTGTCTGAGTGTTTGCCTTTCAGCATCCCCGCGAAAACAGGGGCCGGAAATGCAACTTAAGAAATTGAGAAAAAAATGGCAAAATGCTGACACCGGTCCTTTTCCCTGCGTATGTAGCAAAGCAACCACGCACCAAATAAAAAAAGACGGATACGAAAGGAGAAAAAATAAAATGAACACCAATATGAAGGAACTCAGCATGAACGAAATGGAACAGGTCAGCGGATCGGGAATCATCCTCGCGGCGATCGGGCTCGGTACTGCCTGTGTCGCCCTGGGAGTGGAGGCCTTCCGGTTCGGGCGCAAGATTTACAAAGACATCAAAAAACGCGACGAATAATTGAAGAATAAAAAGCGAAAGAAAATGAAGGAGGAAACGAAAATGAATATCAGGGCAAATGAACTCAGCATGAACGAAATGGGTCAGGTCAACGGCGGAATCATCATTACAGCGACAGGCATCGGGATCGCGGCCGCCGTGGTCGGCATTGCTGCCGCGGCTGTCAAAGTCGCCAGCCTCGTCTATGATGTCGTAAACGACAAGGATTAATGCGCTCTGTGCGGCGGATATATACAAAAAACCGATATCTGCCTCCGGATTTTGTCTCCGGATCACTTCAGGCCCGGGCTTTCACAGCCCGGGCCTGATTCTACATTCTGAAACGAAAGGGACTGAAACGAAAGGGACGGTCCTTTTCGTTTCACATTAACAGCCTTCTCCTGCAGGGGAAGGTGCCCGAAGGGGCGGATGAAGTGCGTTGCCAAAAACGAAAGAGGCCCTTATCGTTTTCGGCGTTCACGCCTGCCAATCTCACGTCAGCGGAATGCTTTTCTCCGGAATCATCCAAAGAAAAAGGCGGTTCCATCATTCACACATTTTGCAGAGACTAAACCCACCCGTAAATTCTTCCGGGCCGAAAACAGAAAGTATATCTCCTCGTCTTTCTGGCTTGCTCTGTACCGCCGGCGGGAATTGTGATAGTTTAATCGCCCGTTTTTTTAAATGACAGTCCTGTTTATATGTCCGTCTGCCCGTTCTTCTTGACTATTGCACATAAGACATAATAAAATGCAGGAAACGGTAATATTTATAACAGGAATCATTCCCAGACGCTGAAGGCAATCAGATCAAAGAAGACTGGAAGTTATTGGAATAGCAGAGCAGATAATCCTGATTATACTCATCGAACGATCATCGCTGACAGGTATGAAGATCCTGCCCGCAGGAAATGCTGAAGTCAAATTCGTCAGCACGCCAGGCCGCCGGACAGCAGAAGCTTTCCCTGTGTAGGCGCCGCATCTGAAGAGGAGGAATAAAGTATGTGTACAGGCAGTCGATTATTTCAAAAAACCATGAAAGCTCTCCTGATCATCCTCCTGGCATTCTCTCTTCTGCTCCTGGGCAGCTGCGAAAAGAAATCAGAGGAAACAGCACCCGAAAGCGACCGGAAGCCGGAGGAAACGGCGGGCCCGATTCAGGAATTGTCTTCCGGAGTGGGTACAGGGCTGGATAACGCCTTTGCTGCGGGGAAGATCGTTTTTGAACAGACAGACCTGTGCCTGCCGGATCTGAAAACCTGCAATATTACTCTCCCGCCTGACAGTTTCTGGGAGTCGTACCAACAGACCCGTCCGTCCGTGGATGAATTCCGTTCGAAACTGGCAGATTCGGAATTGATCGTTTTCAGCTATTCCCCGGATGGTTCCACCGGTATCGGCTGGCTTGCCAATGCACCCGTGGCGTTCTCCGAGAGCAGCATCACGTTGCTTTACCCGGCCCGAGAGCGCGGGGTGGAGGATCGCGACAATCGGCTGCAGTCCGTTTACGAAATGTCCACTCAACGCAATCATTTCGGCACAGGCAGTGAAGGAATCATATGGTCTCCGAAAGGGCATTATTTCTGTGCCTTGAATTACTCGCGGATAATGCGCGACAATCTGGCAGAGTTTGGCAGCCCCGTCATAGCCGATACCCGGACCGGGGAAATTTTCCGAGTGGACTCCTTTAATCCGAAGATTGATGCTGACAACAGCGATTTCGGCATGTGGCTCAGTGGCTGTTTCTCAGAAAACGAGCAATCCTTCTACGCATTCTATTATGGACACCGGTACGGCCGGAACATGCTTCTGCGTTATGATCTGAATGACAACACACGTACCGCACTGGAAAGTCCCCTTGATACTGCCAACGATTATTATGCGTATCCCGGTATCTCTGTCTCTTCTGACGAAACATTGACTGCACTGATCGCCCCGAAGATGTCCGGCAGCGAACACGCCGTCCTGCAGATAGATGCCGGCATGACATCCCGGCGCATCCCTCTTGCCCTGTTTGATGAAATCAATCAGAAGCTCATCACCCGCGCCAATCGGATGATCGCCTCCGGTGTTTCCGGAGAAGCGTTGATTCTGTTTGAAACCCACTCTGCAGGCGCCATTTCCCTTTTTCGTGATTCCCTGATGCATATCCGGACAGCAGATCCGGAAAAGGGAACAGATGCCATATGGGTGATCCGGGACAATCCGCTCCGGCTGGAAGCCTGGACATCGGCAGAACTCAGGAACATGGTCGAGGCAGATCCGGAAGAGCTCCGGACGGCTGTTCAGGAATATATGCGGATCTTCGATGTTGTTCTGTCCCCGGACGGACGTTATGCCGCGATACTGACGGGTAACCAGTTCAGCAACACAGCAGCTTTACTGATCGTCCGTCTGGAAGATATGGCCGCACTGTCCGGTGAAGCGGCATTGCTGGAACAGCTTACCTTCCGTGATATAAACCAGTACGCACGCAATAATCAGTGCCTGCTTAACTGGAGTGAAGCCGGACTGCTGGTCGTTCCCGGCAGCATGATGTTTCAGATTCATACAAACTGAATAATTGCCGCCATTTTTTCGGTACAATCCGAATGTTTCCCGCTGGTATCAGCTTTTGTCCATATGATATTGCTCATCTGCAAGAAAAAAGAAGGAAACCAGGCAATGGCGGTGATACGGAAAGCCGGCTTTCATCCCGCTTTCCGTATCACCGCCATGACTGAAAGCATTCCCTCTGTGGCTTCTCCCTGTCAGATCCGGTAGATATAGTTGTCCTTGCGCGGCGCTGCCGCTTTGTTTTCCGCGGCCGCGTAGCCGAGGATGCAGTGGCCGATTCCTTCATAATCGCCTTCAATTCCCAACTCCTTCAGGATCGCCTTTCCTTCTTTGCTGTCGAATTCTTCCTTTGCCCGGTGAATCCAGCAGCTGGCGATGCCGAGGGAATGGGCGGCGTTCATCAGGTTTCCCATTACCAGGCTGCCGTCATAGAGATAGGTGGGAACGGCCCTGTCGGCCAGTACGACAATCACCGTGGGCGCCCCGTAGAAGGGGTCGCTGGCGGCGCCCATCACGCCGGCGTTCATTTTGGAAAGCTTATCCCGCATTTGGGGATCGGTGACGGCAATCATAATGGGAGACTGCCTTCCCATACCGGTTGCAGCAAAGGTTCCGACTTCCAGGATCTGGTCCAGGATCTCCGCCGGAACGGGGTCGGGCTTGTAGCTGCGGCAGCTGCGGCGTTCAATCAGAGTTTTCAGCGTTTCGTTCATGATATTCCCCTCCGTCATCAGAATCAGTAAGGCAGTACGCCTGATTTATCTTACGGTTTGAAGTTCACTCTAAGTCAAGCATAACCCGGCCACAGCATAGCCAGATTAAAATGCAGGAGCCTTTCCCTGCCCGGTTATATAAATGATGATGCCCGGCCTCCGGCAACGTCCTTAAACGGCTCAGGGTATGCGGACACAGGAAAAGCGCCTCCGAAGAGGCGCTCAGGGCCATCTGCAAACCTCCGGAAACCGGGTTCGTCAGATACTCCATTCTGCACTTGCGGTTTGCAGCTGCGCCATCCGGCGGAAAACGCTGTCCTTTTGAGTGAGCAGCTCCTTTGGACTCCCCTCTTCAGCAATCGTTCCGTCAGATAATACGACAATCTTGTCCGCACCGCTGACGGTACGCATCCGGTGGGCGATGACCATCACGGTTTTGTTCCGGATCAGGCAGGAAAGCGCTTCCTGAATGACCGTCTCGTTTTCCACATCCAGGCTGGCGCTGGCCTCGTCCAGCAGAATGATCGGCGCATTCTTCAGGAAGGCCCGGGCAATGGAGATTCGCTGGCGCTCGCCGCCGGACAATTCGCTGCCGTTTTCACCGATGATCGTATCATACCCCTGAGGCAGCTTCAGCGCGAATTCGTCGCAGTTGGCCAGCCGGGCGGCAGCCAGCACTTCCGCAT
>JAEEGL016485448.1_pt1 | contig 13312 bp, 12 predicted proteins | sample 9134231 | NCBI WGS metagenome assembly JAEEGL01 (sample SAMN16246548, study PRJNA631951) | gut metagenome | biome: gut microbiome; feature: rumen; material: fiber-attached | host: Bos | place: Iran: Karaj | collected 2018-10 | reverse complement strand
TTTTCTCCTTTTTTAAAGGCTACTATTGAAGGTGTAGTTCTATTACCTTCAGGATTTGGGATTACTTTAGCTTCCCCTGCTTCTAAGACTGCAACACAACTATTAGTTGTACCTAAGTCTATACCAATTATTTTACTCATATTAAATCTCTCCTTTTCTTTTTTATATTTCCTTTATTTTGGTTTTCTAATATATCTATTAAATCATTTTTAATGATTTCTTGATCTAATTCATTTAGATTATCATAACTTTTTTCAAACTCATTCCATCTTTTTTCTTTTTTGTTGTTGTCTTCTTCCAAAAGATAGAAATACATTTTAAGTAGACAATCATTTGCTTCTTCACTACAATTTAAGTAGTCACGATATTCACCATAAGTATTACTTACAGCAAATAAAGTTGCAATTAAATCCATTTTATTTTTCATATTATTCATTTATTATTACCATTGCTGGTCTTAATACTTTATCTTTATATATATATCCTTTTTGATATACTTCTAAAACTGTGCCAGGTGCTTTGGTTTCATCTTTTCTTGTTGTTATACTTTGATGAAACATAGGATTAAATTCTTGTCCTAAAGCTTCAATTTCTTTTACTTCATTGACATTTAAAATATCTTTTATTTGATTGTAAATAAGTTTGAATCCTTCTAAGTAATTTTTTAATTCTGGTGACTCAACTTCTTTACCTATAACTCTTTCAAAATTATCAAGTATTGGTAATAATGAAAGAATTATATCAGCATTACAATATTTTAATAGATTAGAAACTTCTTCATCTTTTCTTTTACGATAGTTTATTAAATCTGCTTTTGCCCGAAGCATTTCTTCTTCAAGTACTGTAATTCTTTCTCGTAACATTATTATTTCTTCGTTTTTATCATTTTTATTTTTTTTAACTTTTTTAGATTCTTTTACTTCTTCTTTTGTTTCTTTGTCCATGATACCTCCTTATTTTTTGTTTATATTATCTTTTATGTATCCAAGTAATGATACCACTTTAGAATATTCCATTCTTTTTGGTCCTATAATAGCTATAGTTCCTTCATCATCATCTGTTTTATATTTTGTTTTAATAATTGTTACATCTTCATCTAAATTAGATTCATTACCTATGTAAATATTAATATCTTTATCATCTTCTTCTACAGATTGTAATAAGTTCTCATCATCTAATTTATTAAAGATTTTTTTAATTTTTTCAACATTATTAAATTCTGGTTGATCAAGTATTTTATTTTTACCTACAAATGTGGTATCACTTTTCATTGCAAAATCATTAAATACATCATAGAAAGCATTATATAAAGCTTCATGTTGTCTTACATATTGATTAATTATAGGTTTTATTTCAAATTCTAGTTTTTCTTTTACTTCATTTATAGGAGTTCCTATTATTAGTTTATTGATTAAGTCAACTGTTTTAGATATTTCATCAAGAGATACTCCTTCGATATCCATTTGTCTATTTTCAACATGACCTTTGTCAGTAACAATAATAGCTATTAATTTAGATTCACTAAGTGGAAGAACTTCTACTTTTTGAAGTCTGTTTAGATTTGAATTTGTTCCTAATACTACTGAAGTATAATCAGTTATTTCTGAAATAATTTCTAAACTTCGTCTTAAAACTTCATTTAGTGCTAATTTGTTATTATTAAATATTGTTTGAAGTTTTAGCATATCTTCTCCAGTCATTTCTTTTGGTCTCATTAGATTATCTACATAATAACGATATCCTTCTTCACTAGGTATTCTTCCTGATGAGATATGTGTTTTTTCTAGATAACCTTTGTTCTCTAATGCTGCCATTTCATTTCTAACTGTAGCTGATGAACATTTTAATTCATCACATATTAGTTTTGAACCGACAGGAGTTACATTTTTAACATATTCACGAATAATTATTTCTAATACTTTTTCTTGTCTTGTCGTTAGCATCAAAACACCTCTTTTAGCACTATAAATTATCAAGTGCTAAATTCATTATAATAGGATGTTTTAGCATTGTCAAGTAGTGAGTGCTAATTTTTTTAAAAAAGTTTTTTAAATAAAAAAAAGAAGCTTTCGCTTCTTATATTAGTTTATTACTTGTGTAGCTCCAACTTTTAATTTGAATGAGAAATTACCACCAGATTGAGTTACTTGTTGACTATTGCCCCATACTCCTCCAGCAGCTTCACATGTTGTTTTTGTAGTATATGTAGTATCTGTACAAACTCCTGTTGCACTTGAGTTACTCATATCACTACCACTTCCAGCTCCTATGCTTGCTACCCATGCTTTTACAGTATATAGAACTGTTTCATCTTGAGTAGTTGTAGCTGAATCTATTTTATATCCTGTAATTGAACTATCATATTGTCCAGCAGCAGATGCTATACTACTTACTAGTACTCCTGCAGAAGCAGAAGATCCTGCAAGATATGTTGTATTTCCACTTATAGTTTTACTGGCTTGAATTTTAATATTTCCTTCTCCTATAGCATCACTTGGAGCATCTGCATCAACATCTGTAAGTGCAACATCATAACCAAGTGTCATTGTACCATTCATTGTTGTTGTAAGTGTACATGTTGCAGCATTGTTAGTAGCTGCAATTCCTTGTGCATCTGTTAATACTTGTGTATCTGTTATATTAAAACTTGTTTCTGAACAACTCATAGTTACATAACCTGTAGATATAGTATTTTCTTTAGTACCTGTTAAACTAGTACTGAACATAGCATATGCTACTCCTGTTACTGTTGCAATTAATAGCAATAATATAACTGCTGTTATAATAATCAATTTACTTTTCTTTTTTTCTTCTTTCATTTTTATACTTCCTTTCCTACTTTAATATAATTTTACTAAAAATAAAAGAAAAAAACAATGCTTTTTTCTTTATTTTTGACAATATTTACAGTAGTAAGTTCCTCTGCCACCGATTTTTTCTTTTATTATTTTATTTTTGCAAACTGAGCATGGCTCTCCTTGTCTCATGTGAACATATAAATTGTTTTGATTATTACCTGTTACTCCTTCTTCTGATGTATAACTTCTTATAGTTGTTCCTTTTTCTTCTATTGCTTTATCTAGAACTTGTTTAGTATTATCTATAATTCTTTGAAGTTCTTTTTCTTTTATATCTTTTGCTTTTTTATGTGGATTAATTCTTGATAAAAATAATATTTCATCTGCATATATATTACCTATACCTGTTATTATTTCTTGATCTAATAGTACTGTTTTAATAGGAAGAGATTTCTTTTGATATTTTTCTTTTAAATAACTGGGAGTTAGTTCTTTATCCCAAGGTTCAAGTCCTAATTTAGAAATTGGACTTTTTTCTAATTCATCTTTTTTTATTAGATACATTTTTCCAAATTTTCTAACATCTTTATATCTTAAAGAAAAGTTATTATCTATATTAAATAAGACATGTTCATGTTTTTCTATAGGATCATCTAAATTTCTATAGATATATTTTCCTTCCATTCTTAGATGACTTAGTAGATAATAATCGTCTAGAACAAACTCTAACCATTTACCTCTTCGTGATATATCATTTATAGTTTGATTTTTAATATTTTCTTTTACATTTTCTATATCTTGTTTTTCAAAGATATTATTATGCAAAACTGTTATTTCTTTTATGTGTTTTCCTTTTAATTTTTTTATAAGAGCTCTTCTTACTGTTTCTACTTCAGGTAATTCAGGCATATTATACTTCCTTTCTATTTGGCTTCATACCAGTTGTTTCCATAATTGATATCTACTTTTAAAGGCACATTTAGTTTATAAGCGTTTTCCATTTTATCTTTTAAGATTTGTTTTACTTCTTCAAGTTCTTCTTTTGGAGTATCTACTAAAAGTTCATCGTGTACTTGAATAATTAATTTAGCTTTTAATTTTCTTTTTACTAATTCTTTATATACATCAATCATAGCTATTTTCATGATATCAGCACTTGTTCCTTGGATTGGTGTATTAAGAGCCATTCTTTCTCCAGAAGATCTAACCATGAAATTATTACTTTTTAATTCATCAAGGATGCGTTCTCTTCCAAAAAGTGTTTTTACATATCCATTTTCATAAGCTTCTTTTTTTAGATTATCCATATATTCTTTAATACCAGGATATGTTTCTAAATAGTTATCTATAAAACTTTTTGCTTCTTTTACATTTATTCCTAAATCTTCAGATAGGCCAAAACTACTTATACCATAAAGAATTCCAAAGTTTACTGCTTTTGCATTTCTTCTTTTGTTTGGTGTTACTTCTTCTTCATTTATATGATATATATCCATTGCTGTTTTAGTATGAATATCCATATCATTTTTAAAAGCATTAGTTAAGTTTTCAGCATTTGACATATGTGCAAAAACACGTAGTTCTATTTGTGAATAGTCACTTGATATTATTACAGAATCTTTACTAGGTATAAAAGCTTTTCTAATTAATCTACCATAATCTTCTCTTATTGGTATATTTTGAAGATTAGGACTTGTGGATGATAATCTTCCTGTTCTAGTTAATGTTTCATTAAAAATTGTATGAATCTTTCCATCTTCTTTGATAAAATCTAAAAGTCCTACGATATAATTTGAGTAAAGTTTAGTAAGAGTTCTATATTCTAATACTTTACTTACAATATCAAATTCTTTTAATTTGTTTAATATATCTACACTAGTTGAATAATCTTTATCAGCTTTTACTTTTTTAGGATATGGTATAGATAGTTCTTCGAAAAGGACCTTTCCTAATTGTTTAGGACTATTTATATTGAACTCATTATTATTTGCTAAAGTATGTATTTCATCTTCTAAAGCTTTTATTTTTTTATCTACTTCGTCTTGCATTTTTAAAATGTAATCTTTATCAATATTAACACCAGTTTGTTCCATATCTTTTAATACATAACAAAGTGGAAGATCCATGTCTTCATATAATGATAAGAAATCTTTTTTTATTAATTCTTCATAGAATTTAGTTCTATTTTCAAAGATGAATTTAGTTTTCTTTATAATATTTTCTATTATATCTTCTTCAGTATGATTTTTCTTTTTTAATAGTTCTTCTGTTTCAATAGAACTATAATTATTTATTTCCATAAAATATGATATATCTTCTTTTATAGGATAATTTAGTATATAGGCCTCGATATTTAAATCATCTATTTTATTTTTTAATACTAAATCATTTTTTTCTAATAAAACTAGTAATTTTTTTAAATCATATGTATAAAGATTAACTTCGCTATCAATAGTTATATTTTTTATATTTTCTTGTTTTATGAAAAAGTTACCTTTTTTATTCACTATTCCCAGACCTAGCACTTTATTATCATGATAGTTCCCTATACATTCAATATAAATTGCACTATCATTTTCTATATGTAGATCCTCTACTATAGAATAATCTATATCCTCTTTTTCTTCTTTTATTTCTAATTTTTTTATTAATGAGAAAAACTCATATTCTTTCATAAGAGGAATAAGATCTTTTGTTGCACCATTATATTTTATTTTATTTAAATCTTTATCAATGGGCACATCTTTATAAATTGTTGCTATTTCTTTTGAAAAGAAGGCACTATCTTTTCCTTCGATAAGTTTCTCTTTGGTTTTACCTTTTATTTCATCAATATGATCATATAGATTTTCTATTGTTCCATAATCTTGAAGTAATTTTATAGCTGTTTTTTCTCCGATACCTTTTACTCCAGGAATATTATCACTAGAATCTCCCATTAGTCCTTTTAAATCAATCATTTTATCAGGAGTAAAACCATAAGTTTCAAAGAATGTTTTTTCATTCATTCTAATATAATCATTTGTTTTTAATAGTTTTACTTCATTATCAGATGATATAAGTTGTAAAAGATCTTTATCACTACTTATAATAGTTGATATAAAATCATCGTTTTCATCTACTTCTTTAGCAAATGTTCCAATTATGTCATCAGCTTCATAATTATCTATTTCAAAACATGGAATGCCCATTGCTTTAGCAAGTTCCTTAGCAACAGGAAACTGCATTTTAAGTTCATCAGGTGTTTCCCTTCTTCCATCTTTATAACCTTCATATTTTTTGTGACGAAAGGTTTTACCTTTATCAAAAGCAATCATCATATATGATGGTTTTTCTTCAGATATAATCTTATTTAACATATTAATAAACCCATATAATCCGTTTGTAGGAAAACCTTTTGAATTACGAAGTATTGGTCCACGATAAGCTGTTGCATAATAGCTTCTGAAAAGAAGATTGTTTCCATCTACAAGTATAACTTTTTTCATTTATATCACCTAAATAAATTATACCACAAAAAAAAGAATAAAGTTTTACCTTTATTCTACTTTCTCAAATTGTGAGTTATATAGCTCTGCATAGAAACCTTTTTTCTTTAGAAGTTCTTCATGTGTTCCTTGTTCTATGATATTTCCTTCATTCATCACTAGGATTAAATCAGCATTTTTAATAGTGGATAATCTATGAGCTATTATAAAACTAGTCTTTCCTTTGGTTAATTTATCCATTGCATTTTGGACTAATTCTTCTGTTCTTGTATCTACACTACTTGTTGCTTCATCTAGTATTAAGAAAGGTTTTGGATTTAGATTAGCTCTTGCTATTGTTAATAATTGTTTTTGTCCTGATGATAAAGATTCTGTTTCATTTAGTACTGTATTATATCCTTTTGGAAGTGTTTTTATAAAATGATCTAAGCCTACTACTTTACAAACTTTCTCTATTTCTTCATCTTTTACTTTTTTGTTGTTATACTTAACGTTTTCTTTAATTGTGCCATTAAACACCCAAGTATCTTGAAGAACCATATTAAATAAATCATGAACATTTTCTCTTGTTAAATCTTTTATGGAGATACCATCTATTAATATATCTCCATTTTCTATATCATAAAATTTCATAAGTAGATTTACCATTGTTGTTTTACCTGCTCCAGTTGGTCCAACAAGAGCTATTTTAGAGCCAGCTTTTGCTTTAGCTGAGAAGTTTTTAATAATTGGTTTATTTTCTTCATAACCGAAATTAATGTTTTTAAATTCAATATTACCTTTTGCTTCTTCTTTTTTTAATACTTTTTTATTTTCTTCCAAAGGCATTTCTTTTTCTTTAAGAAAACTAAATACTCTTCCTGATGCTGCTGCAGCACTTTGTAAAGATGTTAAAGCTTGTGCTATTTGATTAAGTGGACTTGTAAATAATCTAATATAAATCATAAATGCTACTATAACACCAAATGTTATGTGATTTTCTATAACAAGGGCTGATCCTACAACACAGACTGCTACATAACCAAAGTTACCAATAAAGCCCATAAGTGGTGGCATAAGTCCTGATAAAAACTGACTTTTTCTATTACTTGTATAAAGTTTTTCATTTATTTTATCAAACTTATCACTAGCATCTTCCATACCATTATATAGCTTTACTATAGTATGTCCACTGTAGATCTCTTCAATATGTCCGTTTAAATTGCCTAATTGTTGTTGTTGTTCATCAAAATATTTTTGTGATTTTTTTAGAATACTTCCTACAAATGCAAATCCTATTAAAGATGCAAGTATTGCTGTTAAGGCCATTATATAATTAGTCTTAAACATCATAAAGATTGATCCTAAGAAAAGAGTTATACTGCTTACTAATATTGTTAGACTTTGATTTAATGTCATAGCTATCATATCAACATCATTTGTTACTCTAGATAGGACATCTCCGAAACTTGTTTTATCAAAATATTTAAGAGGTAATCTATTTATTTTTTCACTTATTTCTGTTCTTAAATTTTTAGCACATCTATTGGTTACTGTTGACATTATAAATCCTTGTATATACCCAAATACGGCGCTTAAAGAATAGATTGTTACTAGGAATAATCCTATTTTCTTTACTTTATCTAAATCTATACCTGTCATTAATCCTTTTGTTATTGTATCAGTCATATCTTTTAGTTTATCTGGTCCGATTATAGAAAAGATTGAAGATATAAATGCAAGTATTAAGGCTGGTATTATAAGTGGTAAATATCTTTTAATATAATTAAATAATTGCATAATATGTTTTTTAAAATATTTATCTTTTTCACTATTTCTTCTGTTATGCATTTTCTACTTCCTCCTTTCCTAATTGTGAAAGGGCTATTTCCTTATATAAACTACATGTTTTTAATAATTGCTTATGGGTACCTGATCCTACTACTTCCCCGTCTTCAATAACAAAGATTTGATTTGCATCTTTTATTGTTCCAATACGAGATGCTACTATTACTACAGTAGAATCTTTAGTATGTTTTTTTAATTCTTTTCTAAGTTTAAAATCTGTTTTATAGTCAAGAGCACTAAATGAATCATCAAAAATATATATTTCTGGATTCTTTGCTATAGCTCTAGCAATTGATAATCTTTGTTTTTGTCCTCCACTTAAATTAGTACCAGATTCAGCAACCTGATAGTCATAAGTTTTAGGAAGTGTTTTCACAAATTCTTCTGCTTGCGCTACTTTAATTGCTTCTTTGATATTTTCTTCTTTTATTCTCTTGTTTTCTTTTTTGCCAAATCCTACATTATCTTTAACTGTACCTTTAAACATTACAGCTTTTTGTGATATATAACCTATTCTATCGTTTAAGTCTTTTTCTTTGTATTCTTTTACATTTATTCCATCTACTAATACTTCTCCATCTGTTGCATCATAAAGTCTTGGTATTAGATTAATAACAGTGCTTTTGCCACTTCCTGTTCTTCCTATAAAGGCAATAGTCTCTCCTTTTTTTGCTTTAAAGTTTATATCTTTTATAACATAGTTTTCAGCATCTGGATATTTAAATGATACATTTTTAAACTCAATTGTTCCCTTTTCAGTTCCAACTTCTATTGTTCCTTCTTTTATACTAGGTTTAGTTTCTAAAACTTCATTTATTCTTTTTGCTGCGACACTAGCACGTGGGTATAAAATAAAAATCATAGTAAGCATTGTAAATGATATTACTACTTGCATGGCATATGCTGAGAACACTACCATATCACTAAACAGATTTATTTTATTCATCATATCTGCTTCATTAATAAGATAAGCTCCAATAAAATAAATCGATAAAGAAAGCCCTGACATAATTAATCCCATTACAGGACTCATTATAGCCATTATTCTTGATGTAAATAAATGGGTGCTTGTTAATTCATTATTTGCTTCATTAAATCTATTTTCTTGATAGTTTTCAGCATTATAAGCATGTACTACTCTTATTCCTGTTAAGTTTTCTCTAGTAATCCTGTTTAGATTATCTGTAAGCCACTGAATCTTTTTGAATTTTGGAAGGGCTATTAAAACAAGAATTAATATCATAACCGATAACACTACTAAAGCTACTCCAGTAGCTAAAGTCCATTCAAAACTCTTACCTGCGATTTTAGTTATGGCCCAAGTTGCCATTATAGGAGCTCTTATTATTGCTTGAAGTCCTAATGATATTAACATACCTACTTGGGTTACATCGTTTGTTGTTCTTGTAATTAAACTGCTTACTGAAAAACTTTTTATTTCTTCAAGGCCAAATGTTTCAACATGATCAAAAATATCTTTTCTTAACCTATAAGCAAAAGATGCTGCGATATAAGTAGCAAAATATCCTACAATAATCGAAGAAATTAAACTACCAAAGGCGCATAATACCATTTTTGATCCAGGATTTAATATATCTTTTACAACTGTTCCCTGGGTTTGTATTAATTTTGTTATTTCATTCATATAATCAGGTATTTTTAAATCTAACCATACTTGGGCTGTGACAAAAGATATACTTAAAATTGTTAACATTATTTGTTTAAGTGTTAGTTTTTTTATTAGTTTTCCCATGTTACCTCCTTATCTAACTCTTTAATATTATATGATATTATTATTTCTATAGTCAATTGTTTAATTTTATTTACAAAAAAAAGGTTTAATACTAAACCTTTATTCACAACTTGATGGCGCTGTTTTTCTTTGTACTATTGAGGTGTTTAAATTTGCTTCATCTGTAAAAGCAAAACCATTACCTTGCATATCAATCATACAAACACTATAGATAAGTCCTGCAGAAGTATTTCTAACTTTTACTTTTAATTCTTTATATGGTTCTCCATATGGACTTTGATTAATTCTCATATCTGAAATATTAGTTATATCTCCTCTGTCGTATATCATATCATCATAAACATGTACACTTTTTATGGTAATGTCAGTTCTTACATTTGTTATTGCTCTGTGTGCTGTCTCAATAAACTCTTCTCTTCTTAATTTATGATAATTAGTATATAAAGTATCATAGGCATATTTTCCCGCAAAATACGTTGGAATTGATATAGCTACTAAACCAATAAGTACAGGAAGAACTGTAGTTTTACCTTTTCGTTTACAAATAGCTTCTAATTCAGATTGATTTAAACCGGGATTTTGTTTTTTAATAGCTGCTACTTTTTTGTTAACGTGACTTATATATAAAGCTTTAAATCCTAATCCAAAATACATACACGCTATAAATGACATAGCTCCTACTACAATATATGAACCTGTTAATAAGTAGAATAGCCATATAACAAAACCAATAAATAGCCATATTCCAAATAAAACGAACATTTTTCTGTACCACAAATAAAAAGGTCCAAAAAGAAAAGCACATAATGAAAATCCAGGCTTACTAAGTTTAAACGAGTTCCTACCCATGTAAGAATTTGTCAAAACAAAATCATTAATAATAATTTGAGGCTCACCATTCTGATAGTTATTGTTTTGCAGACTTGGATTATTCATTGCCATTTCTAGGTTAATAGCACAAAATCCGCATATAGTAACTCCTTCTGGGTTAAGGCCTCCACAATTGGGACATTTAATCATACTATCTCTCCTTTGTTTAAAGAAAAAGACTTAAAGTCTTAGTTACATGATGGTGAATCCATTTTTAACTCTACTGTATTTTCAGTTATGATTTTTGAATCAGTATATTTAAAGCCATTTCTACTTTCATCCATAATACAAACACTATATCTGTATCCGCTTTCTCCTTGAGAAACTTTAATTAAAACTTTATCATACTTTTGACCAAATGGACTCTTTTCTAATTTTCTATCTAATAACATATTAATACTTTCTATATCATATGTTTTTTCTTCTGTTAAACCATTTGTAATAACATCTTGTTGTACTGCTTCCAAAGCTCTTTCAGAATCTTCTACAAGATCTTTTTTCCTTTGTTCATTTAAATTCTTATTTATTGTTGGAATAACAAAAATTATCAAAACTATTGGAAGTAATACAGCAGCAACAATTGGTAGTTTTGTAGTACCACCTTTTTTAATACATATATACATTAAATCTTGCTGATTTTTTCCTTTATTCTTTTCTTTTATTTTTTTAACACTTCTACGTACATGCCTTGCATACATATCATTAAATATAAAGAACATAACAATAGACATGACTACATATATTGTATAAGGAATAATTCTTATTCGATAAAATAAGATCATTGTTGTAGCTAGTATAGTAAGCCAGCAAAAGAATAATAAATACATTTTTCGATACCAAACATAAAAAATACCAAATACTAAAGCCCAGATAGAAAAACTAGTATCATAGAAATTAGCATACTCTTTTCCTACGAATGCTTCAGTTAAATCACGATTAGCATTAACCGTTCTCTCTGGAGTTTTTTTATAAATTTGATTGGCATTATCTAATTTTGCTTTACATGATGGACATACTCTTTCTCCATGTAATGGAAAATTACAATTTGGACAGTTATTCATATATATCCTCCTTATTACTACCTATTATTATTTTATCATATTTTTTTGATTTGTAAATAAAAATAAAAGGACTTAATCCTTTTATTTAACACCCTCTTAAAGAACTTAAAACAATAACAAGTAATATATATAAAACTACTGCATGTAAAAGTCCTCCCGAAGGTCTGCAATTTTGAACAGAAGTTTCTTCATGACATGTATTATTCATTTATGACACCTCCTTAAAACCATGCTCCAAGTATAATTATTAATAAAATAAATAATACTAAAACAATCGCAGATGAATTACCGTAATTCATATTTATTCCTCCTTTTTTATTGTTCTAGATTATTTTATGGAAAAAATCTTATTTTTGTGATTATTTAAACCTAATTTATTGTCAAGTTTTAATTATTTTGTTATCATAGTAATGTGACTTAAGGAGGAAAGGTATGAAGAAAATGAAAAAAATCATTGTTCTAATGATAATGATGGTTACAGTTGTAGGATGTGGCTCTGCCGCAACTTTAAAAAATGGTGAGCAAAAAGTAGCTTCTCTCGATAAAGGAGGAATATCTGCAGATAGTCTGTATGCAAAAATGAAGACTAAATATGGAGCTCAGGAATTTGTAGATTTATTAGATACTGAAATTCTTAATAAAAAATATAAAGAAACTGATGAGGAAAAAGCAAGTATTAATTCTCAAATTGATGATATAAAGAAATCTGCTAAAGAAAATAATACTACATTTGAAAACATTCTTGCTTATTATGGATTTGAAAACGAAAAAGCTGTAAGAGAATATTTAAAACTATCTTTTAGAAGAGATAAAGTTGTTAACGAAACTGTTAAAAAAGAAATTAAAGATAGTGAAATCAAATCATATTATGATAAAGAAGTATTTGGCGATATTAAACTTAAACATATTTTAATTTCTCCAGATACTACTGATGATATGAGTTCTGAAGATAAAGAAAAAGCAGAAAAGAAAGCTAAGAAAGAAGCAGAAGATATTATTAAGAAACTTGATAAAGGCGATAAATTTGATGATTTAGCTAAAAAGTATTCTGATGATCCTGGAACTGCTAAAAAAGGTGGAGATTTAGGTTGGGTTGCTACTGGTGACATGGTAGAAGAATTCGATGCTGCAGCATTTAAATTAAAGAAAGGCAAATATACTACTAGCCCTGTAAAAACTCAGTATGGATATCATGTTATTTATAAGCTTGATGAAAAAGCTAAACCAAAATTAAAGACTGTTAAAAACACTATTGTAGATACTCTTACAAAAGAAAAATTAGATAAAGATAAGACTTTGTATTATTCTACTTTAGATAAAGTTAGAAAAGATGCTGGTTTAAAATTTAACGATGATGAGCTTAAAACTTTATATGGTAAATATTTACAAAAATTAAAAGATCAAGCAAAACAATCTACTGAAAATAGTAATTAAAAAAAGATCAATTATTGATCTTTTTTAGTTTGTTTTAAAACCTTTTTGATACATTTTTTCTTTTACTTTATATTCGAGTTG
>JAEEGL016441304.1_pt1 | contig 13312 bp, 7 predicted proteins | sample 9134231 | NCBI WGS metagenome assembly JAEEGL01 (sample SAMN16246548, study PRJNA631951) | gut metagenome | biome: gut microbiome; feature: rumen; material: fiber-attached | host: Bos | place: Iran: Karaj | collected 2018-10 | reverse complement strand
TTCGTGGTAAAAAATCATTTCAGTGCTATAGACCTGGATCCTGGGTTCAGAGCAATGGATGAGGCTGAACGGACGCTCCTTAAAGAGGATGTATTGGAGGAAATTCTCGAAGAAGAGTATGCCCGTCAGGATGAAGCTTTCCTAAACCTCGTAGAAAGCTATGAAGTAAAAGGAACCGAGGGAACTGTTTCAAAAATGATTTTTTCTCTTTTTGAAGCAGCAAACTCAGAGCCATTCCCGGAAAAGTGGCTGAACAGGGTACTGGCAGAAAGTGATTGTGCATCCGTGTCGGAAATAAAGAACAGCCGCTGGTTTGCCGAACTTTTAGGGGATGCTGACAAAGACATCAAGACAGGACTGGGCCAGGTGAAAAAGGCAACAGAGTTAGCCGGACTTGAAGGCGGACCAAAGCGTTACCTTCCGGTGCTGCAGGGCCTGAAGGATCTGCTGGAAGCCATGCATAAGGCTGAGGATTATGATGAAAAGAGACGCATATACGGTACCTATGAAAAGCAGAAACTTTCTACGGCTGGTTCCAGGGGCGAGGACAAGGATATCACAAAAAAGGCAAAGGAATATCTGGATTCTGCCAGGGAAATGGTTGATGACCTGGGAGACAGGTTTTCGGTAACCGATGAGGAGCTTATGAGTTCGTACAGGGTTTCGGCGGATAATACTGCAGAACTGATCCGGCTGGTACTTCGCTTCAACGACAGGTTCGGAAAAAAGAAACGGGAAAAGAATGTGATCGATTTTTCTGACATGGACCATTTTGCCCTGCAGATACTGCTGGAGGAAAAGGACGGCAATATGGTTCCGTCACCGGCTGCACTTGAGTACAGGGATCATTTTAAATATATTTTTGTGGATGAGTATCAGGACAGCAACCTGGTGCAGGAATATATCATAAAGAGCATTGCCGGGAAAGATAATTACTTCATGGTGGGTGATGTCAAGCAGAGCATATACCGCTTCAGACATGCAAAGCCAGAGATCTTTATCGGAAAATATGAAAGCTTTTCCGATGAGGGCAGGGACAGAAGGATTGATCTGAATAAAAATTTTCGGAGCAGGGATACTGTACTGGACTTTGTTAATGATGTGTTTGAACGCATCATGTACAAGGAATTTGCTGAAATTGACTACGACGACAGGGCGAAGCTTTATAAGGGTGCGGATTATCCTGAAGATCCTGACGGAATATACAAAAGTGAGCTTTTGCATCTTGAATTGGAAAACGGAAGGCTTTCCTCAAGACGGAGAAGGACGGCTGATACAGAAGTTTCAAATGCAGGTGCTTCAGATAGTGATGCAGCAGAAGGTAAAAATGAGGATGTTATGCTTGCGGAAGGGCGGGCAGAGTATGAAGCCTTGCTGGTGGCCGTTAAAATCCTTGAGCTTATGGAACAGGGGTTTAAGGTAAAGGATAAGGAAAGCGGGGAAATGCGGCCGCTTGAATTCAGGGATATAGTGATCCTTGAAAGGTCAAGGACAAACGAAGAGGTGATGAAAAAGATCTTTGACGATCTGGGAATTCCGCTCTATTACGGCAGCAGGGCAGGTTATTTTTCCGCAACAGAGATAAAGATGGTGATGAATGCCCTTCAGACTCTGGATAATCCCAGGCAGGACATTCCTCTGTACAGTACGGTAACTTCTTTTAAGGCCATGTTATCGGATGAGGAAATGGCATTGCTTAAAGGATGGAGCAGAAATAACGGAGGGCATTTCAGTCTGTATGACATTCTGTCTGCGGCTGCTGAGGCAGATACAGCATTACCCGAAAATGATATCATCGCCGGAATATCCGAAAAATGTGCATCCTTTTTGGAGTGGCTGGACAGGTACAGGAATATGGCCGGATTCGTGCCCATCCGTGTGCTTTTGGACAGGCTGCTTGCTGAAAGCAACTACATAGCAGGCGTCACTGCAATGCCTGACGGCGATCAGCGCAGGGCAAATATAAACATGCTTTTAGAGCGTGCTGCTGAATTCGAGAAGACCAGCTATTACGGACTTTTCCATTTTGTAAGGTATATTTCCAGGCTTAAGGAAAAGGAAGTTGATTACGGTGAGGCAGGTATACTTGATGAAAATGCAAACGTAGTGCGCCTTATGACCATACATAAGAGCAAGGGGCTGGAATTTCCGGTGGTCTTTGTGGTGAATCTCAGGAAAAAGATCAATCAAAAGGATTCTACCGGCTCGTGTCTTGTGGATTCCGAATTGGGAGTGGCACTTAAGGCTATAGATCCTGTGAAGCGGACAAGCAGAAAGGGCCTTAAATATATGTCTTTTGCATCTAAGATGGAAAAGGATGCCATTGCAGAAGAACTCAGGGTTCTGTACGTCGCCCTCACCCGCGCAAAGGAGAAACTTATAATAACAGATGTGGAAGAGCTGAATGAGGACGGTTCACCTAAGGATATATGCAGGCCGGAAGAGGCAAAGAACTGCATGGATATGATCCGCTATGTGATAAATATGACCGAGGTTTCGGATAAGGAGTACGAAAAATGTATTTCGGAAAAGGACCTGGCGGTAAGCATAGTGGAGCGTGGTGACGAGGCCATAGAGGCTGCCAGGGAACTGCTTATGTCAGATTTAAAGCCCGATACGGAACTGTGTAAGGTTCTTGAGAAGAAATCCGAGTATCGATACGGTTTTCCTTCCCTGCAGGGACTTTTTACCAAAACTACAGTGTCAGAGCTTAAAAAAGCTGCCTATGACGATGAGGCGGAAGTACATATGTTTGAGGAAAAGGAGCCCGATACATATGTTCCGTCCTTTGCAGGGGAAGAAAAAACGGATGCTGCAGGAAGAGGTACTGCTTATCATAAGGTTATGGAACTTCTTCCTTTCGATAAATTATATGCCGGCGGGCAGTCTGTAGAAGAGATTGTAAAGTCAACCGTAGATAATGCCGTTCTGGATAATAAGATGACCGAAAATGCAGCAAAAACCATAAGTATTTCGGATATAGCCCGGTTTTCCGGTCAGGATATGGCAAGGGAAATGGCGGAAGCGTCACTGGCAGGAAAGTTGTATAAAGAGCAGCCCTTCTTCTATGCCGTACCGGCGAGGCGCTTTGATGAGAGGCTGCCGGAGGATGAGTCGGTGCTGGTTCAGGGCGTGATCGATGCTTATTTTGAAAAAGATGGGGTACTTACGGTTCTTGACTATAAAACCGACAGAGTTAGTTCGGACGAACAGCTAGTGGACAGATATAAAATACAGCTGGAGATATATTCCGAAGCCCTTGAACAGATAAGCGGCAAAAAAGTCGGGCGCAGGGCAATTTATTCCTTTGCACTGAACAAGATTATTTTGCTATAAAATACTATGGATAGCCTGCAGTCAGTCTGATATAATTGCATGATGGGGGGAGCGTGTTCAGTGCATTTGGCACAGTACGCTGAAAATGGAAAGTAACTATTCAGGACAGCCCGGACTAACTGCTGTCACGGGTGTACTAAAGAGTTACGACAGGAAGAGTTTATGCAGATAACAGAGGATATTGAGGAATTACTCAGCTTAGGCTATCGCATTGCTACGGAAAATAATTTCGTGGCTTTGTTTGATATGATACTGGATAAGTGCATTGACTTCACTGATGCGGATGGCGGCTCGCTGTATATTGAGGCGGAGGGTTCACTTAAGCATCTGCTTGACATAAACCGTACACTGGATGCTGACAGCAAAAAGAGCAGCATTGAGGCTGACAAGATAGCGGCAGGTCCTGATGATACGGATATCTTTACCTATTGTTATCACAATCCCGAAAATCTTTTAAACATTCCGGATATATATCTTGATGAGCGGTTTGATATCACCGAGATAAAGAAATTTGATGAAGAGAATGATTACCGCACCCAGTCAGTACTGATGATCCCCATACTTGAGCCGGATCAGTCAGTGCTTGGGGTTATGATGCTTTATAACTGCCTTGACGAAGAGCGTAACATCATACCTTTCAGCTCTGATTATGAGAAGCTGGTCAAGTCTCTTACGGCACAGATGGCCAATACCCTTACAAGTATGATTCTGATACAGGATCAGGAGGAATTATTGGAGTCTTTTGTGGAATGCATGACTACCGCCATCGACGCCCGTACTCCCTACAATGGCAAACATACAAAACATGTTGCCAGATACTGTCAGGCCATTACGGACTACATGAATGTGCTGTATACCAGGGATGCTATTGACAGATATATTACACCTAACGAGCAGGAGCAGCTCCTGCTTGCTGCAAAGCTCCATGATATAGGAAAGATGGTAACCCCTCGCGAAATCCTGAATAAGGCTACACGTTTAGGTGAAAAATATTCGGATCTTCGTAATAAGCTGGAAAAGATCCGTCTTCGTATCAAGATAGACATGCTGGAGCGCAAGATGCAGATTGAGCTCTGGCAGGAGGAAGATGAGCTGCTGGGGAGATTTCTGGATCAGCTGGATACTCTGAATACATCAGGATTCCTTACTGACGAGCAGATAGCATTCATCGATCAGATGGGTGAGAAATACTATGAGGATTTTGATGGTACCATCACACCGTATCTTGATGAAAATGAAAAGTATTCTCTTCATATTCGCAAGGGAACATTGACGGAGGAAGAGAGGGAGATTGTAAAGCGTCATGTCACGTATACGGCACAGATGCTTTCAAAGATCAATTTCTATGACAAGTATGACAGAGTGGTTGCGATTGCATCGAACCACCATGAATATATCGATGGCAGCGGCTATCCGAGAGGTCTTAAGGATGGGCAGCTTGATCTGCTGACCAGGATAATGACGGTATGCGATATTTTTGACTCCCTTACTGCGGATGACAGGCCGTACAAGAAGAAACTGACGCTGGAAAAGGCTCTCAGCATACTGAACGAGATGGCCCAGGAAGGCAAGCTGGATTCGGGCATAGTTCTTATCGTTTCGGATTATATGTCCAAGCATTTCAAGGAACTTTCCGCCCAGATGAAGGAAGAGGAACTCAGGGAGAAAGAAGCGGAAGAAAGGTCATATTCTGATTTCCAGGCAGACGGGAAGCGCATGGAAGAGCAGGAGCGGGCTATCCGTGACGAAGCAATACCGGATGACGAGGTGGGAATAACTGTTACTGAGGAACTGCTGGATATAGATGTTCCCTTTGCACAGCTGCCTCAGGCTGATAAGCCGGCAGAGAAAAAATACGAAAAGGATGATATGATCGGACGTACTCTCGCTCCTGATGATGTCATATCAAAATCCGGTGGACAGGATAAGAAAAAAGACAGATCCGAAGTAAAAGAGCAGCAGGCTGACGATAAATCCAAAGCTGAAGAGAAAGATGGAACGTCCGCACAGGATAAAAAAACTGACGCAGCTTCAGCTCCGGAAGAAACACGGAAGCGCAGAACAGCTGAATCCGTTAACGAAGAGATAAGGGCCAGAAATGAGGAGCTTGAAAGGACCAAAGCAGAAGAGACTGAGAAGGCTGTTGTAATGGATGAGATTCCAAGATCCGGCAAGCCTAAATCACGCCGTGGAAAGAAATCCAGGGGCACAGGAACTACTTTGGATCTGGAGGCAGCTAAAGATAATGGAAGTGCTGACAGTGCAGCGAAAGATAAAAAAGAAGACGACAAACAGAATTCTCCTTCCGAACCGGTGAATTCCGGTCTGGAGGGTCTGCCTTTCCTTGATGACGATCTGCTGAGTTTAGACGATAATAAGGAAGAAGACCCGAATCCTTTTGCGAGACACAGGGCGGCGGAAGTTCTGCCATCAGCAGGAAATCCTATGCTGGCTGGCAGAGCGGGGGAAAACTAAACTGATTAGTTTAAAAGCACTGCGGCAGCGGTGCTTTTTTTGAGATTCACAAGCCCCAAGTACTTTACTTACACGCAAGCTTGCCTGCAGTGGGAGCGCGTAACAATCCTTGTGAATTAAATGATATTTTGAGCAATCGTTTTGGGAAATCATGGAAAAGAATAAATTTAAATTAACTGAATCATCCTTCGGCCGGTCAGTATACATGATACTGCCTTTTGCGGCGTATTATGTGACATTAAATCTGCTGATACGCGGGGCAAGACTTATTGTTCTTTATGTGGCCCGCAGCAACGGGGAACTCTCCGGTGTGTTCAGGAGGAATGCATCATCTGTGGAGATGTGGTGCAGCATTATTGCTTATGTGGTGACTGTAGTTTTTCTGTGGCTTATTTTCAGGAAAAGCGATCCCGTCGAGCAGAAGATAAACCCGGTTAATCCAAAGAATATACTTACATATATCTGTACATTCGCAGCCGGCGGCGGCTTTGCCATAGCGCTTAATTCGCTGGCAGCATGTATTCTGGAGATGGTCAAGGCGGATGACAGCCTGACTCAGGGGCTGTCTTTTGATGCCGGCAAGCCCTTTCTGCCGGGATTGATATTGTACGTGTTTTTATCACCTCTGCTTGAAGAGATGACCTTCCGATGGCTGACCTACGGTCGTATAAAAAAGACCCTAGGTGAAAGCCAGGCTGTACTTATTACATCTGTATTCTTTGCTTTGGTCCATGGAAATGTGGTTGTAGCAATATATGCATTTGTCATGGGACTTATAATGGCGCTGATATACAGGCAGTCAAAGACCTTTGCGCTATGCGTGCTGTTCCATCTGTCGGCCAACGCGTTTGTTTTTATTTCGGCGTATGTGTTATAATAATTTGTTATGTTTAGCGAGGAGTAATTAAAAAATGATAGCAGATTATATAAAAGCAATGAGAATGGGGGAAAAGGAATACAGGTCCTGCGTAGTTCGCGGTGAATACCCGTATCTGCCGGTCCTGGACGAAATCGTTTCCCATGTGGATATAGACGCACAGGTTCCTTTGGGACTGGTTCAGATTCCTTTGGATCAGGTAGTGGGAACTTATGCTGCCGGCCGTACCGCGTCTTTTGCCAGGAATTTTATGCCTATACTGGATGAGAATTCCGAGTTTGCCTTCAAATGGAGCCAGCTCTATGACGGCATGGAGGCAGAAGGCATGCGTGATCCCATCGTTGCTTATGAATTTAATAATAAATTCTATGTAATGGAAGGAAACAAGCGAGTTTCCGTGTCAAAGTTCATGGGTGCAGTCACCATTGAGGGAAATGTAACCCGTATGCTGCCTAAGCGCACGGATGATCCGGAGTGCAGGCTTTACTATGAATTTGTGGATTTTTATGAAATCACGGGCGTAAACTATCTGTTTATGAGCCGTGAGGGTAATTTTAAGAAGCTGATCGCTGAGACATACCCGGTGACGGATGATGAAGGAAATACCAGGAAGTGGACCAAGGACGAGGAGCTGGAGTTCAGGGCTTTCTATACTTTCTTTGCAAAGGAATTCAAGGTAAGGGCGGAGGGGAAATTTCACATAACGGTGGGGGATGCACTCTGTCTTTTCCTAAGTATTTTTAATTATGATGAAGTGAAGGATGCGTCGCAGGCGGAGATAAGGACTGACGTGCTGCGCTTCTGGAGGGAATTTGCCCTCTATGACAAAGGTGATGAGCTGACACTGGTGCTGAATCCCACCCGGGAGCCCAAAAAACTTAATCTTATGAAGCTCTTCCCGGGAAACACGCAGCAGCTCAAGATCGCATTCATCCATGATAAGAGTGCCAATGAATCATCCTGGACATATTCCCATGAGCTGGGCAGGAAGTATGTGATGGATGCCTTCGGGGACAAGATTGCCACATCCTGCATAGAGAGAGTGGATGGAGATGATGCGGATGACGTGTTTGATGCTGCAGTTGAGGCGGGCAATAAAGTCATATTTGCCACATCACCCAAGCTGGCATCCCCGGCACTCAGGGCGGCCATAAGGCATCCGGAGGTTAAGATACTCAACTGCTCAATGAGCTTGTCCCATCAGACCATAAGGTCTTATTATCTGAGGATGTATGAGGCCAAGTTCATAACCGGTACCATTGCGGGAGTTATGCTTGAGCATGGTTCCATAGGATACATTTCGGATTATCCCATACATGGTACTACGGCAGAGATAAACGCATTTGCGCTGGGAGTCCAGACTGTAAATCCCAGGGCAAAGGTTTTCCTTGAATGGTCCATGGTAAAAGACAGGGATGTGAATGAAGAATTCAGGAAAAACGATGTCACCCTCATTTCGGGAAGGGATCTGAATGCCAAGGTCAGCCAGGGGCAGGAGTTCGGTCTTTATATACCTAATGAGGACGGTACCCATACAAACCTGGCAGTTCCGGTAAGGCACTGGGGCAAGCTGTATGAGGAGATAATTCATTCAATCCTTTCGGGCGGGTATAAAAACGATGAAAATGTTTATGAAAACCAGGCGCTGAATTATTTCTGGGGAATGTCCTCCGGGGCAATAGATGTCATTTATTCGAGGAATCTTCCTGCGGGAGTAGTCAGAATGCTCAGGACTTTCCGGGCAGATATACGGGACATGGATCTTAATCCCTTCACGGGACCGATCTATGATCAGAACGGTGAGATGCGCTGCGAAGACGGCCAGACCCTTACAGCTAAAGAATCTGTTTCCTTTGACTGGCTTAATGACAATATAGTCGGCTATATACCGGATATCTCCGAACTTAAGGATGAGGCCGTTGATCTTGTAAAAGTGCAGGGGATAAAGAAAGATACTGAGGGACCGGCGTGAAGATACTGGCACTTGCGGACAAGGAATCAAAGAATTATTGGGATTTTTACAGGCCGGGGAAGCTTGACGGCATAGATCTCATAATATCCTGCGGCGACTTAAAGCCCGCATACCTTAGTTTCCTTGCGACCTTTGCCCATGTGCCCATACTCTACATAATGGGAAATCACGATGCCGTATATGATACGACGCCGCCGGAGGGCTGTATCTGTATAGAAAATGACATATATGTATATCAGGGAATACGCATACTTGGTGTAGGCGGATCAATGAGGTACAAGCCGGGACCGTACCAGTTCACGCAGAAGGAAATGAATGTGCGTGTTTCAAGGCTGTGGTCCAAGATAAAGAAGAATGAGGGCTTTGACATACTGGTCACCCATTCCCCTGCGTTTCAGATAGGGGACGGAAGCGATCTTCCCCACACGGGATTTAAGGCCTTTAATAAACTGCTGGATAAGAATTCACCCAGGTATTTTCTTCACGGACATGTGCATGCAACTTATGGAAGAGAGTACAAGAGACTGAAGACATATAAGGATACGCTGATAATCAATCCGTATGAAAGCTATCTATTTGAATATGAGAGCGAGTACGAGAATGAGTTTGAGAAGATAAGGGCAAGGGAAGAACGTGACAGACTTGCCGGACAGGAATGAATAAAGAGGTTAAAAAATGAGCTGGGAAAAAAACGTAAGAAAGGTTGTTCCATATACGCCCGGTGAACAGCCGAAATCACAGGAAAAGATAATAAAATTAAATACGAATGAGTGTCCGTATCCTCCGGCGCCCGGGGTTAAGAAACTTCTGGAATCTGAAAGCTATGAGGACCTAAGGCTTTATCCGGCACCGGATGCAGCTTCACTGGTGGATGTGCTGGCCGGGTACTACGGCGTAGGTTCGGATCAGGTATTTGTGGGAGTGGGATCGGATGACGTCATTTCAATGGCATTCCTTACTTTCTTTAACTCCGACAAGCCCATACTCTTTCCGGACATAACATATTCCTTCTATCCTGTGTGGTCCGATGTATACAAGATATCGTATAAGAAGGCGGCACTTGATGAGAATTTCAGGATAAAAGCTGATGACTATAAGCAGGAAAACGGTGGAATAATCATCCCGAATCCCAATGCGCCTACCGGTGTGCTTGAGGACCTTGAGCTGATAGAAGATATCGTAAAGTCAAATCCCGAAAGCATAGTGATGATTGACGAAGCATATATAGACTTTGCAGAGGAAGGAACAAGCGCATTGTCCCTTGTGCCGAAATATGACAATCTGCTGGTTATCAGGACTTTTTCAAAATCTCGCGCAATGGCCGGTCTCCGCATAGGTTTTGCCATAGGCAATGCGAAACTGATAAAGTTCCTTAATGATGTGAAATACTCCGTAAATTCATATACAATGAACCGTCCCTCACTGGAGCTTGGTACGGAGGCGGTAAAGGATGATGATTATTTTAAGCAGACCCTTGCAAAGATAATAAAAACACGTGAGCGTATGAAAAAGGAACTGTCTGCCCTTGGATTCTCATTTCCGGATTCAAAGAGCAATTTCATTTTTGCAAGCCATGCTTCAGTTCCTGCAGAAGAGATTTTCAAATATCTTCGCGGTAAAAATATTTATGTCAGGTACTTCAAGCAGGACCGCATAGATAATTATCTTCGTATTACCGTGGGGACGGAGGAGGAAGCGGATTCGCTGATAGAAGCGTTGAGGGAGTTCGTAAGCAACTAAAGCTCTTAATATAATTCAAATAATAATAAATATGATCTGACAGATCGGAAAGTGGTGTGAAATGAGTTTTATCCTGGACATTTTAAGGGGAATGGTTATTGGTATTGCAAACGTGATACCGGGAGTCAGCGGAGGTACCATGGCGGTTTCAATGGGTATCTACGACAAGATGATATTTGCGCTGACACATATCTTTAAGGAGATAAAAAAGAGCATTATCACACTTCTTCCTATCGGAATAGGCATGGGACTTGGAATTGTAGGACTGGCAAAGCTTATCGAGCTTATGTTTGACAAGATACCGGTACAGACCAATCTCTTTTTCATAGGTCTTATACTTGGCGGCCTGCCCATGATAGTAAAAGAAGTAAAAGGGAAAAAGGTAGGTATAGCGCATATCATAGGCTTCATAGTTTTCTTTGCACTGGTTGTGGGTCTGGCCCTGCTTGATGGTGTTACCGGCAAGGATGCAGACTTAAGCTTCAGTCTTCTTACGGAACTTAAGCTTGTAGGTGCGGGGGTGATAGCGGCTGCTACCATGGTGATACCGGGAGTCAGCGGTTCAATGATGCTTATGCTGCTTGGTTTATACCAGCCTGTAATTTCAGCCATAAATGATATGGTAAGCGCGCTTAAGAATCTTGATGTACCGGGAATCCTTGCTGGTGTAGGCGTGCTTCTTCCCTTTGGAATAGGTGTTGTGATAGGAATATTTGCCATAGCAAAGTTGATTGAGTTCCTGTTCAACCGCTTTGCCACAGTAGTTTACTGGTGCATAATCGGACTTATTACTGCTTCGCCTATTGCCATAATAATAATGAACAAAGAGATTTTTGCAGATTTAAATGTACTGACAATAATCACTTCCGTTGTGACTTTCGCAATAGGCTGTGTGATCGCATTCTTCCTTGGTGGGGATGTGAAGAAGGAAGAGAAGACTGAGGCTGAGGCAGAGGAAAGCAAGGGGTGAGCATATCAGCGTAAGCCGGAAAAATGTACCCTCGCTGATGCCTTTGCACTAAGCTCGTGCTGCGCAGCCTGAAACCAACTGCCCCTTGCAAACTCGCTTGCTCACGCCTATCGTAGCGTGAGCATCGCTCGAACAGTTGCTGCGGGGCAGGTTGGCTGCTTGCACTTGCTAAGGGCAAAGGCAAGGCTTCGGGTACATGTTTTCCGGATAGTGCAGATATGCGCACCACAAAATAAGACAGAATGGAAATGCACGAGGAATGTAATGGACGAGTATACAGGCTTTGCAGAAGTATATGATGAGCTGATGGAAGATGTTCCGTATGCGGAGTGGTGTGAGAGGATAGTTTCCATTCTGCGGGAATATGGCATTAACGATGGGCTCGTGCTTGATCTGGGCTGCGGGAGCGGTACCATGACGGAGCTGCTTGCTGATGCAGGCTATGATATGACAGGCGTTGACCTTTCTCCGGAGATGCTTGAAAAGGCAAAGCTTAAGAAGGAAGCATCCGGAAATGACATACTGTATCTTTGTCAGGATATGAGGAGCTTTGAACTGTACGGTACCATGCGTGCAGTCGTATGTGTGTGCGATAGTATTAATTACATATTGGAAGAAGATGAGCTGCGGAAGGTCTTTGAACTGGTGAATAACTATTTAGACCCCGGCGGCTTGTTTTTATTTGATATAAATACGGTTCATAAATACCGTGATGTCATAGGCAGTATGACCATTGCGGAAAATCGTGAAGACTGCAGTTTTATCTGGGAGAATTTTTATGATGAGGATAAGGCAGTAAATGAGTATGATCTTACCATTTTTATCCGTAATACAGACGGACTGTATGAAAAGCAGGAGGAAACCCATTTTCAGAGAGGCTACGAGTTTGAAATGATAAAGCGTCTGATCGGAGAGGCAGGTCTTGAATTTGTTGAGGCATTTGATGGAGATGAGACGGTGGGACTTTCGGAAAAAGTTCCTGTGTCGGAACAAACTGAGCGTATCTTTTTCATAGCGAGGGAGTGTACCAAAGAAGCGTGATACCGTTACCGGAAGAACTGACAGGTTCTGAACAGTTATGGCTGGTTTAGGTATATAATATTTATAAACAGTGTTTGGTATGAATTAAGTTTGGAGGGAAAAATGCAGCACGGATTTATAAAAGTATCGGCTGTTACGCCGAAGATAAGGGTTGCGGATCCGGAATACAATGCCGGTGTATGCATTGAGGCTATAAAGGCGGAGGCGGCAAAGGGAGCGAAGATCATCGTGCTGCCGGAGCTGGTGCTGACCGGCTATACCTGCCAGGATCTTTTTCTGCAGGATACTCTTATAGCTGAAGCAAAAGAGCAGCTCTGCCGTGTTATTGTGGAAACTGCTGATGTGGATGCCCTTGTCTTCATAGGGCTTCCCATGGAACTCTGCGGAAAGCTGTATAACGTGGCAGCAGTCTTTTCCCATGCGGGAATAAAGGGATTCGTCCCCAAAAGATACCTGCCTAATTACGCTGAGTTCTATGAACAGAGGCATTTTACAGAAGGACAGGAGGAAGTGATCTTCGTTGATTTTGCCGGACAGACTGTTCCCTTCGGTGGAAATCTTATATTCCAGTCAGACGTGATAGACGGGCTGGCTGTGGGCTGTGAAATATGCGAGGACCTGTGGGTTCCGGATCCTCCTTCCACATCACTTGCAAAGGCGGGAGCAAATATCATCGTAAATCTTTCTGCGTCAAATGAGACAGTAGGCAAGGCCGAATACAGACGAGGGCTTGTGGGGATGACCAGCTCAAGGCTTTTGTGCGCATATGTATACTGCAGTGCGGCAGAGGGTGAGTCCACACAGGACCTGGTTTTCTCAGGCCACAATATCATAGCTGAAAACGGAAGGATACTTTCAGAGACGAAGCGCTTTGAGGCCGGTGTCGCAAGGGCTGATATAG
>JAEEGL015931169.1_pt1 | contig 13312 bp, 8 predicted proteins | sample 9134231 | NCBI WGS metagenome assembly JAEEGL01 (sample SAMN16246548, study PRJNA631951) | gut metagenome | biome: gut microbiome; feature: rumen; material: fiber-attached | host: Bos | place: Iran: Karaj | collected 2018-10 | reverse complement strand
GCCTGTCTCTTCTCAAGGAGTATCCTGTAGTTTGCCAGTTTCTCCTGGACCTGCTGTCTGTATGAGAGTTGATATATCTGTGCCTCCGACAGTTTCCTGTTGTCTGCCATCATCTTGATCAACTCCAGAACCTTGTCCTTCCATTCTGCCCTTTCCTTTGACAGTTCTTCCTCAAGCTTGGTATTCTGCTCAAGGATTTTTGAATTGTCCATTGGTTTCATAAAGTAATCTTCTTATTGTTTAATTCTTCAATTGCTTTTTCCACTTCTTCATCGGGTTCAAATCTCACAAGCAATTTGAGTTTCTTCTTTCTTATCTCCAGGTCTTTCTGGTATTTTTCAAATTCTTTATTGATCTTGTCTCCCATAACACATTAAATATAACAAAATTGGCAGGATTCTGTAAGTCCTGCCAAATATATTTAAAGTGTAAGAATCATATCTACCAGTTCAGGTTGAGGAGAGACATCAAATTTATCTTTACGTATTGATGCATGACCTAACAGACCCTTTATTCTTCCATAATATGCATCCTGATGAAAATCGAATGCCTTGTTGGCACCTTCTGTCTTAATCCATTTGTATAATCCAGTGTGAAGATCAATATTGTCTCTCTTTGCAATGTAAAGGAGAAGTTCTCTTAATGAGTTGAGTTGTTTGTCTGTATATTTGTGCCAATTAACATAACCCCTGAATGGTTCCTTGAGAGAGACAATCTGGTCAGGCATAACAAGAGCACCTGTATATGCCCTACCATTCTTCACCCATCCCATATTACAGAGTTCAATTCCCACAGAATGGGTATTCATATATGATGAACCAGATGCGCCGATATGGTATCCCTGATTACCGGCAGGGTATGATCTTACAATTTGTCCATCATATATACTTCTTCCATCAGTACATCTCTTACCTCCGATTACAAATTCGGTTGCAACTCTTCCAAGTGAATCTTTTCCCCAGCAATCTATAACTGCATAAGGGTCATCATAACCTGCAGTGTGGTGGATGATGATGTAATCATTGGAATATCTTCCATTGAGATATTCACGCTTTGGAAGGAGGTGTTCCTTTATATCCAAGGAGATTATCGGTTTTACAATTGGAGAAATATCAGTATCCATATTCTCCATAAGTTTTTCAAGAGTTTTCTTACCTACTATTCCATCTGCATAGAGACCATTCTCTTTTTGGAATTTCTTAACTGCAGCCTCGGTACCCGCTCCAAAAATACCATCAGCCTTGATACCCAGAGCCTTTTGGATTTGCTTGACTTGTTCGCCAACGCTTCCTCTCTTATATATTGTCATAGTTGTATAAGTGTTTGTTGTATAGAATTATTTATGGTTCAACATAAATATAATATAATAGTGTTTAAATAAAAAAATAGACATTTATGAAAATTAAGAATTCCTTGAGTACTTATTTGGAACAGGCGATGGTATTGACTGGAAACAGTCTTGAAACTGTTAACAAAATAAGTAATGCAGTCACATCATCGGAAGATAGTGTAAAGTTGGTTTTGACAGACCCTAATGACCCCCAGAAAACAGTAGAATATATAATTCCATCATTTGGTTATTTGAAATCTGAGATTGACAGGTTGTCTGCCAGTCTCAATACTATGACCAATATTACTGACGGGGCGGGAAGCAGGGTCAGGCTGTCGGATGGTACATACAGAAAAATCATAGCAAGTAAGATACCAAGTGAAGCACCTACCATCACAAGGGTAGATAACATTACCAATTTCAATTTCAAGTCCAACTGGTTCTTTGAGGATATGCTCAACCCTTTACTTTATGTGACCTGGGATTTATCAAGTCAAATCAGTCCTGAAACAGAAAGGGTGATAATACAGAGATATATCCTTAAATGTGATACCCAGACAAAGGTTGATGTTTTCAATAACAATCTCAAGGGAAGGAATGATATAGACTATAAGGAATTCTTGACCATTCTTCTCAATAACAGGATTCAATATACACTTGATGATGAAATCAAAGATCTTCCACCAAGGGCAAGAAGATATTATGGTACATTCTCTGTCATCAGGATTCAAATGGAAAAGGATTATAATGGAAATAATGTGAAAAGATATATCCTTGACAGTCTGGAATTTACGGATTCAAGAAGTGGTTTTGAGAACACAAGACTTCTTACGGTTGGTGATTTTGTGGAAGTCAATTCAGAACCTACTACAACCAGGTATGAGGTGATATTTGTCGATTCTTCAGAAAATAAGATAGGTCTTAAATGTCTTGAGGGTAGTGAAGGTGTAAGAATTGGTGCCAACACATTGAAGATAAGTGCATCTCAGGACACAAAAGTTTCTGCAGATATTCCTGTTGGATTTGACGAGAGGGAAGTTATCTTTGTAAAATCGATTGATCCTGATTCAAACATCCCTTCAAACAAGTGGTCTCCTGGTGTTGCATTCTATACAAATGAACTCACATATGTTGATAATAATGGTGTGACGCAGACACTTCAGAGGTTCTATCAGAGGAATGTGGTTGATTTCGGTCAGGTTCTTCTTTCATATGCCAATGACTATTATCCATCCATCAGGGAAGGTATAATCCCTAATGCTCCGGTGTTGAATTATGCTTCAGGTGAGGGTGACTTCAAAATCGTTCAGATAAACACCCAGCTCACTGAAACAACTGATGCCGCAACATTCAGGAGTCTGGTGTCTGATAAGATTAAGGTTCAGAGTGAATTGGATAACATTGCCAATGAGATTGAAAAACAGAAGAAGGTCATTCAAACCACCCAATATGTTTCTGATAATGATAAGTTACAGGCACAAAATACTTTAAGTACCCTTGTCAGTCAACAGGCCATACTTGCTTCCAATTATAACAGTGTGGTCAATAACATCAAGGCAAAATATGAATCAGGAAACATTGTTCTTCCTAAATACCGTGTTCGTGGATTCTGGGATATGCCTGACCCAAAAGTGAGTCCTTCATCCGGAGACCAGCAGATTATCAAGTTTAAGATTAGGTATAGATACTTAAGTGAATATGGTAATGCCAACAAGGAGGAAGAATTCACATACACATCCGGTAGCGCCACCTTTGTTGGTAGATTCTCCAACTGGAATGAGATATATACCAAGACCAGGGAAAGGGTGAAGACACCATCGGGCAGCTGGACTTGGGAAAAGATTGATACGGCAGATCCTGACCAGGTGAATATCAATCAGCTTGATATACCTATCAATCCGGGTGAGCAGGTTGAGATTCAGGTCAAGTCTGTCAGTGAGGCAGGTTGGCCATCCAACCCTTTGGAATCGGAATGGTCCAATTCTATTGTCGTGGCATTTTCTGATTTTGCTGAACTCCAGGCAGATGACATCTCCGAGCTCATTGCACAGAACCGGGTTGATGCAGCAGTCGCCAATGTAACCAATATGTTCAGTGGTGTGTCATCACATATGGCATCCAGTTTCTATACCAATGACAAGTATTTTGCACATACAGCAGAGAACATCACATCAGGTTTCTTGTCTCCTGAACAGACACCTATCACTCTTTATGACAAGCTTCAGGAGCTCCAGAATCAAATAACAATGATTATCGAGCAGATTAACTATACAGTCGGAGACATCACTGTTCATCTCCTGGATAATTCTGATGAGCAGAAGATTTATACACTCAATGAGGGTGGAACGACATACATTAATGCCGGAGACTATGTTTCTTCCATTTCAAATCTTGATGATGAGAAGAAGAAGGGAGCGATAGTTACGAAGACATTCTACCTTGACATATCCACAGATGCACAATCGGGTTTGTTCCTTTTGAGTAAGCTTACTGGTGATAGATTGTCTATGTGTCCAAGTACCATCACTGACACTGATGGAAACTATGTGACTGACAACAACGCTAATAATGATGGTAATGAATATTCCAATTATGATAATGTGATAAATCCTTCTACTACAAGTGGTTCATACTATATGGAGCAGGGTAGATATGACCTTGTACCTATCAATCTTACAAATCCTGAAGTTCTTGACTTCCAGATTGGTTCTCCAAGTATGTATCAGTCTGCACAGTGTAGGGGTCAGTTTGTTTATTCAAGGTTCAGGAATATCGGTGATACATTTGATATGTATGCCAATGCCATATCTGAAACAACCCAAACACCTGAATTCAAATATGATGCGCCTTTTGTTGATAGTGAGATATCTTATCCAAGAAGGAAGCCTACCACAAGTATGCCGATAATTGAATTGGATGAGGAAGCAGTTGAAGAATACAATCATTTAACTGGTTCGACAGTCGGAGAGGGATCCGATCCTGATCCGGAGCCTAATGAGGCAGTATTCAAGATTTTGAACAGACTTCCGAAGACCTGGGTGAAACCGGACAGTGCTGCTGTAAAGAATCTTTATAACAGGAGAACAATAGTGAGGGCAACAAGGATATATGATGACCCTGACACTGTAAGAAAAGACATAAGCAGGTTAGGTAAAAGATTGAACCGGTTATCTACAGGAACCACATCAATTTATACAATCATTCCAAAAATACAGACAACATATGGATTTATGGATTTGGGAACATATATTGATAATGTCAATGAACATGGATTACAAACCTTTGAATCTTCAAGTGATGGAAATGTATCATTCTTGACAACTCACAAAATAGGTTATGAAGAAAGAGACAGATATGCTATAGGTGAAAATACTTGTAATTCATTCCTGTTCTTGAGTCCGGTGAATCATGGTGAAATCCAAGTAGATGGTGATGCCATAAATTCAAGTAAGTCCCTGAAGGCCGGGGAATCATTAAAGGTTCCTATCATATATCAGTTCAGGATGACAGACTATGATGGAAATATATTTGGTAGCAGTAAGAATTTGAAGGAAACCAATGCAGTTGTCAAGGATACCAAGTATGCCAACATCATTGGTATTGACATCTGGACTGACAGGAATGCATTGAAACCTAAACAATATGACATAATCATATATTCAACATATGGTGGTACTGTTGAGACCAATACAAACAGAACGAGTACTTCATCTACCCAGACATTGATTAGTGTGGGAGGAGAGATTGTCAATAAACTTGATAGGCTATCAAAGGATAATAGGACATTATCGTCAAATGGTAGGGCAAGACCAAGAAAAAGTACTATGTTATAATAGGAAAAAAGGAGAAGTGTGGCAATATTCTCCTTTTTTCTTTTTCATAAATAATATAAGAAAACAATTATAATAAAAATAATATGGAGAAGAATTATAATTACAATTATGAAAACAAATCAAATGTTAGCAGTGAAGTAAAATTCTCTAACCTTGATCTTGCTTCTTGTACTTCTAAAGTATTGAAAAAGCAGAAAATCTATAATGGTAGATTATGGCATACGACTGATACCAATGAGTTCTACTATGATTGGAATGGAAAGAGAACCAAGATGAATACCACTGGTGACAGTGCAAGTATTTCAGCAGAGATTGCAAAGATTAAGGCAGATATGAAGAACCTTAATCCTGATGCAGTCCAGCAGAAAATCAATCAGCTTACAACAAAAGTAGATAATGCTGTATCAACAGTCAATGGTCTCAAGAGTGAGGTTCAGGGTGCTGTTAATAGTGCTAATGCTGCATCACAGGCTGCTGAAGAGGCTGCTGCTGCAGTTGAAAATAAGGCAGACAAGTCTTATGTTGATGATGCTATTGCAGCAATTGAACTCACTCCAGGTCCAAAGGGTGATAAGGGTGATGCATTCACATATGATGACTTCACATCAGAACAGTTGGCAGCTCTCAAGGGTGCTGATGGTAAGGATGGTGTTGATGGTAAAGATGGTAAGGATGGTGTTGATGGCCAGGATGGTGCAGACGGTAAGGATGGTGCAACTCCTGAAATTGGTGATAATGGTAACTGGTTCATTGATGGTACAGATACTGGAGTCAAGGCTGCTGGTGTAGATGGCGCTGATGGTAAGGATGGCGCTGATGGTAAAGATGGTGTAGATGGTAAGGATGGTGCTGATGGTAAGGATGGTAAATCTGCATTTGAACTTGCACAGGACGCTGGATTCCCTGGAACTGAAGATGAGTGGATTGCTTCACTTAAGGGTGCTGATGGTAAAGATGGTAAGGATGGTAAAGATGGAGAAGGTTTAACTGATGAAGATAGAGAAAAGTTAGAGGCATTAAGTAATCTTCCTGATTTGAGTGAGTTCCTTACAGCAAGTGACCTTGATGATTATGTAAGAACTGATGTTCTTGCTGACTATATTCCTGCAACTGCACTTGAGAATCTTGCATCCAAGTCTGACCTTGATGGTTATGTCAAAACAGAAGATGCAGTTGAGTTCTTGACAAGCAGTGACCTTGAGGGTTATGTTAAGACTGAAGACCTTCCTGACTTCAATAATTTTGCAACAAAGGATGATATTGATAACTTGTTGGGAGAAAGTGATTTTGAAGGATATGTAAAGGTTGAAGACCTTGAGGCATATGCAACAAAGGATGACATTGCTAATTTTGTGTCACAATCAGACCTTGACCTTTATGTTAAGACAGAGGATGCTCTTGAATACCTAACTTCAAGTGACCTTGAAAATTATGCTCTCAAGAGTGACATTCCTGAAATTCCTAAAATTCCTGAAAATGTCAGTGCATTCACCAATGATGCCGGTTATCTTACAAAACAGGATTTGACTGATTATGCGACAACAGATTATGTCAATATTGCCATTGCAAATGCAGATTATCTTACTGATAGTGATACCGCTGATTTTGTAAGGGTTGAAGATATTGCTGATGTAGTAAGGACTGATGACCTTGACCTTTATGTAAAGGTAGAAGATGCTATTGATTTCCTTACATCAAGTGATTATGGAGTATTTCCTGAAATTGGTGAATCTGATCCAGATGTCCCAGATGAAGCAGATAAAGAAGGTCTTGCAACAGTTCAGGATGTTATGGATTATGTGAAGGCATATTTTGAAAAAAAAAAGGATGAGTTAGAACCGAGTGGTGACACCAAGGAATATTTCTATGTGAATGGTGTAAAGATTGAAGATTTGAATAATCTTCCAACACCTACATCAATCTATCAGATGAACTGTTTTGAATTGGATGAAACAGTATCTACAGATGGAATTATGGTTTTGGTAGCACCTGAAATCCTTGGTTATTATGATGAAAATGATCCAACAGTAACGATTTATGCACAATATTTCACAATTGATGTTCCACAAAATTATACAGTTACTGTTTATGCCTGGGATACAGAAGAAAATCGTTGGAGTACCGCTGCTTACACAAATGGAACTATAACCAATCCGGATGATGATCCTTTGATTGCTAATCCTAAACATGCAACAGTGGTTTATGGAGATAAGATATATAATAGTTATATTACAGTATCTGAAGATCCAGATTATGGTTCTCCATATGGTGGAGCAACTACTGTTGAATCTAAATATAAGATTATAATTAATAAAAATCAATAATAGATATGGCAAAGAAATACATTAACAAAACTACAGGTACGGAGACAATCACCAAGGCTAGAAACATAATGGTGGCCGCCCCTTATGATGTCAGAGGTGTTGTTGAAACATATGGAGACTTACTTGACAAGGATACATATTCATACAGTGAATTATATGTGGGTATGCTTGTCATAACATATGATACACAGGATGTATATGTTCTTACTAAGCTCCCTGGCTCAAGAGACAATGCAACTGCCTGGGCGCAAAACATAAAATGGAAGAAGATAAATGATGTCAATAAAGACGACATTTCTGAATTCCTTACTGCAAGCGACCTTGATGTCTATGCCCTTAAGAGTGAACTTCCAATAGTTCCTACTAATGTCAGTGCATTCACTAATGATGCTGGTTATCTTACAGAGAATGATCTTCCTGACTTCTTGTTAGAGAGTGACCTTGATGGTTATGTAAAGACTGAAGAACTTGCTGACTATATTCCTGTATCTGAACTTGAGAATCTTGCTTCCAAGTCAGACCTTGATGGTTATGTTAAAACAGAAGATGCTGTTGAATATCTTACATCAAGCGACCTTGATGCATATGCTCTCAAGAGTGATATACCTGTAGTTCCTGTTAATGTCAGTGCATTCACTAATGATGCTGGTTATCTTACAGAGAATGATCTCCCTGATTTCCTTGAAGCAAGTGATCTTGAAGATTATGTAAAGACAGAAGACCTTGAAGCATACATTCCTAAAACTGAACTTGAGAATCTTGCTGCCAAGTCTGACCTTGATGGTTATGTCAAAACAGAAGATGCTGTTGAATTCCTGACCGCAAGTGACCTTGATACCTATGCTCTCAAGAGTGATATTCCTGAAATTCCTGAAAATGTAAGTACATTTGTTAATGATGCTGGTTATCTTACAGAGAATGACCTCCCTGATTTTCTTGAAGCAAGTGACCTCGATGGTTATGTGAAGACTGAAGAACTTGCCAACTATATTCCAGCAACTGAACTTGAGAACCTTGCCACCAAGTCAGACCTTGATGGTTATGTAAAGACAGAAGATGCCATCGAGTACCTCACTGCAAGTGACCTCGATGATTATCTCAGGGTAAGTGAACTTCCTACCAATGTAAGTGAGTTCACCAATGATGCTGGTTATATTACATCAGAAGATGTTCCTTCAATAAAGACCATCAACAACAAGTCTTTGGTTGGTGATGGTAATGTTGATGTTCTTGAGGTTATTGAATTCACAGGTTCAAATACTGGTGAACTTTCACAAGAGATGTATGATAAACTTGCTGGTGAAGGTTGTGTTGTTAAGTACAACAATAGGATTTACCACAAGTCATATGTGAGTCCAAATGGTATTGATTACACTTATATTGGTCATACTTTGTCAAATGATGATGTAAGATATTACTACTTTACAGCAGATTCTGAATTCAGGGGATATACCTTTGGTACAACAACAGATGCCCGTGCAAGAGTATTTGCAAACCAGGAAATCTCTGGAGAGACACAGGAACTCAGAAACCTTGTAATTGGTTTTGATAAATTTACAATTCCAGATTTCTTGGAGGCAAGTGACCTTGATAACTATGTAAGGATTGAAGACCTTGCACCATATGCAACAAAGGAAGACATTGCCAACTTCGTAGCACAGTCTGACCTTGATGTCTATGTCAAGACAGAAGATATCCTTAACCTTTTGGAAGAGGATTATGCAAAGAAGGAAGACCTTGTTGACTTCCTTACAGGTAGTGACCTTGATGACTATGTAAGAGTTGAGGATATTGCCGATGTAGTAAGAACCGATGACCTTGACCTCTATGTGAAGGTTGAAGATGCAACAGATTATCTTACAGGTAGTGACCTTGATGTCTATGCTCTCAAGAGTGAACTTCCAGTCAATGTAAGTGAACTTACCAATGATGCAGGTTATCTTACACAGCACCAGGATTTGAGTGCATATGCACTTAAGAGTGAACTTCCACTTGAGGGTACATTCCCTACAGATTCAGATTCGGATTCAGATATTGATGACGGATATGCAACGGTTCAGGGTGTAATTGATTATATTGATGCATATTTTGAAAAAAAAAAGGATGAGTTAGAAGAACCCGATTACATTTATGTTAATGGTATAAAGATTGAAGATTTGAGCAATCTCCCAACACCTACATCAATCTATCAGATGAATCAATATGAGATAGATGACGATATATTAACCAATGGACTTATGGTCTTGATTGATAATGAAATTTTAGGATTTGATGGTGAGGGTGATCCTAATAATGCCCAGTCGGTTATATATTCTATAATATTCTCATTTGATGTTCCAACTAATTATTCAGTTAATTATTATGGTTGGAATGAAGATACAAATGATTGGTCAACTGTAAGTGATATAGTTGTTTCTAACCCAAGATATTCGACGAAGCAATATGGTAGGAAAACATATAATTGTTATGTAAGATATACTGAAGGTGACAATTATAAGACTGCATTAAACACTACTGTTAAATATAAGATTACAATTAATAAAATTTAATAACAACAGATATGGCAAAGAAATATATTGGTAAAACTACAGGTACAGAGACAATCACCAAAGCTAGAAACATAATGGTGGCCGCCCCTTATGATGTCAGGGGTGTGGTAGAGACATATGCTGACCTGTTTAACAAGGACACATATTCATACAGTGAATTATATGTGGGCATGCTTGTCATAACATATGATACACAGGATGTATATGTTCTTTCTAAACTTCCTGGTTCAAGGGACAATGCGACCGCTTGGGCTCAAAACATAAAATGGAAGAAGGTTAATTATGCAATTGACTCCATTGATGATTTAGAAGATATTGAAAATCCATATGTCGGTCAGTTTGCTTATGTAAAGGATGATCCTAACACATCAGAGGATGAATCAGGATTATACATTTACAATGGAGATACTTGGGTGTTAGTTAAGCAGCCGGAGGAAGTCACTATTGGAAAAATCTCTGAACAGGAGATTATGGATTTGTTTTAAGAAATAAATAAAAATATCATAATAATACAATGAGCAACACAGACAAATTTTTAGATTATGAAGGTTTCCAAATATACCATAGTGAGCTTGTAGAGAGATTGAAAGACCTTGAATATGATCCATCCAGGATGTTTGAAAGTAAAACTGCACTTCTTACTTCATCAAACTGGAATCCAGATTCCAATGGTAGAATATTCGGTCTGAAAGAAGGTCTGCTTGTAACTGTGGATAATCAAATTTGGCAGTTGGAAGATCCTTCAAGGTTTTCCAGTATACTGGAATTGACAGGATTGACACCTTCCGAGAAGGCAGCCGCTTATGAAGATTTAGGTTGGAAAGTTATTGGAAGTACAGTTGATTTCAACATTGATGGTCACATTTTACAATTGACTAAATAATATTGGATAAATTTGAAAAAAGTGGACTGTAGATACCTACAGCCCATTTTTTGTTATTTTTCATAAATAAATTATGAGCAGAATAACTTTTGTAATTCCCAATAGGGGTGGAAAACATATTGATTTTGTAATAAAACAGTTAAAACGGTTTTATCCAAATGAAAAATATGTAGTTGTTGTTCAGGAGGACAATGAACCTTTCAAACGTGGACCAATATTCAATGTCTCTTATGAATATACAGATACAGAGTATTTGTGTTTCATAGACAATGATATTTTTTTCAAGAATTTTGTTGATTTGATAGGTATCTATAAAACCAGGGGATGTCAAGTTCTTCAGCCATTTAATGTTATTGAACAAGTAACTTTAACAGGAGAATCATATACAGTCACAAAGATTGGTAAACCAAATATTATTACAGATAATCACACATTTGGTCCGAGAGGTGGAATAACATTTGTATCAAGGGAGACATTTAAGAATCTTAATGGTTTTTCAAGTCTTCTTATGGGATATGGATATGAAGATAATGAATTTGCTTGTAGATGTGGTAAAGGAAAATTTATAAACATCAATAATCATGTCTGTCATATTACACATCCTACAAGAGACACAAAAAATCTCCACCAGCAATTGAATTGTGTATTGTTCAATAATGAACCCACTTCTGTACATGGTGGTATAGATTCAACATCATATAAGGAACTATACAAAGAGAATAGAAATGGAGTACTTTATGTTGGTGTAACAAATATATGTTCAACAAATGAAAAAGCAAATGAATTACTTTCACTTCATAAACCAGAAAGTATAAGACTTGCTTGTGAATATATGTGTGATTATTATATAAGAAAATATGTTACAAGCAATTATGTACTTCTTGGTGTTCCAAAACATATGAACATTGGTGACACACTTATCTGGGAAGCAGAAAAAACTCTCCTTGATAAATTACCACACAAAAGGATTGCCACATTTTTCTTTGGAACATATATGCATCATATCAAAATTACAAGTAATGATGTGATTGTTTTCAGCGGTGGTGGTTATCTGAATGATGTATGGGGTGGATCTATGGATTATATCAACAAGGTATTGGAAACATTCCCTAATAATAAGGTTGTGTTCTTACCAAACAGTGTATATAAGTCAAAGACCAATAGTCCTGGGTTTGTAAAATTTCAGGAACTTATCAGAAAGAGAAAGAATAAACCAGTTATATTCTCCAGGGAATATCAAGGTATCAAGAATGCAAGAAAATTGTTTGGTATCAATGCTATACACATACTTGTTCCAGATGTTGTATTGGCCTGGGATATAAATAAATATATGAAAGACCATAATATTCAACACATTAATGGTAATAAGACTTTGTTCATAGACAGAAATGATAGGGAGAGGATAAGTTCAAAAGCATTTACTTATGATGCAAAGAGTGATTGGAAGCAGATGATAAAGAGACCTGACTATGCCAATGAGAATATGAGGTGTGTTGACTGGGAAGCAACTGTGAAAGATAGACTCATAAATGAAACAATCAAATGGGTTGATCAATATAGTAAGGTTTATTCAAATAGAATGCATGGTGCTATCCTTGCCTGGTTACTTGGAAAGGAAACATATTTGATAAACAACAGTTATGGTAAGTCAAAATCTTTGTATGAAACTTGGCTTTTAGATGCAACAAATTTAAAAATGATAGAGTAATGAAAAAGATATTGTTATTTTGTATTCCAACATCAATATGCAATTTCAGGTGTTCCTATTGTTATCTTGCTCAAAGACCCGTACATTATCAGGGAAAGCAGGCAGATTTGAAGCATACTCCTGAAGAGTTTGGTAGGGCATGTAGTATCAAGAGACTTGGCGGACCTTGCTTTGCCAATTTCTGTGCAGATGGTGAGACCTTACTTTCAAAGGATATTGACTTATATGTAAAGGAATTTGTAAAACAGGGACATTATGCAGAGGTTGTTACAAATCTAACGGTATCTAATGTAGTTGATAAATTTCTTTCCTGGGATCCAGAGTTGTTGAAGAGATTGGAATTCAAGTGTTCATTCCATTATCTTGAATTAAAGAAGAAGGGATTCCTTGATAGGTTTGCTGAAAATGTTAAGAAGATTTGGGCGGCAGGAGCATCAGCAAATATAGAAATGACACCATCAGATGAACTGATACCATATATAGAAGAGGTGAAGAAATTCTCTTATGAAAACTTTGGAGCATTACCACACTTGACTATTGCAAGAGATGACAGGACAAAGAATATAGAATATCTTACCAATCTTTCTATGGAAGAGTATGATAGAGTTTGGTCACAGTTTAACTCTGATTTTTGGGAATTCAAGAAATCAACATTTGGTGTAAAACAAACAGGTTTTTGTAATGC
>JAEEGL015357468.1_pt1 | contig 13312 bp, 3 predicted proteins | sample 9134231 | NCBI WGS metagenome assembly JAEEGL01 (sample SAMN16246548, study PRJNA631951) | gut metagenome | biome: gut microbiome; feature: rumen; material: fiber-attached | host: Bos | place: Iran: Karaj | collected 2018-10 | reverse complement strand
GATACTTCATCGTGTTTTTTACGACGAAGTTTGTCATTCTCTTTATATAGTTCAACTCTTTTTTTATCTACTAAAAAGATAATGGTAGTCATAATTATTAAGTATAAAGCACATATTTTACTTATTATAGCAATAGCTATTACTAGACCTATAGTTTCTATAATACTAGATATTTGCATACCTAAGCCATTATATATATCTGATAATCGGCCAGTATCATTTGTAAGTCTTTGAATAAATGTACCGGAACTATTATTGTCTATACAATCGTTATCAAGTTTTAATATTTCTTCACTTAAATCTTGCTGTATTCTAATAAAACTATCAACATAAATCTTATTGGCAGCATATCTAGTAACATAGCTTAGAACATTTCTAAAACATTCAACAAAAAATATTACTAAGCCGATAGACATTATTTGATAATACTTATTAGCCGTTAAAGCAACTATCATTTTAGCACTTAATATTGGTGTTACTATACTTACAACAATACCGATTAAGTTAACTAAAAAATATAATAATATAGTAAGTTTTTGATACTTAGAATATTTCCAAAACTTTTTAAGATTATTAATTAGTTCTTTCATATTACAACCCCTTCATCATAAAGATTATAACTTAATGTACCAATAAAAGAAAGGGTGAAATTTGAACAAAATAAGTAAAAATGGTATAATTAGAACATCTAAGGGGGTAAAAGTGATATGTTAAAAGATAAAATTGAAAAATTTGATTCTAAAATTGATAACGCCGTAATAGATTTAATAGAAAATAAAGAAATTGATAAAAAAAGAAAGGTAAAATACTTTGTAAGTGCATTAGCTACTATTATTGTTTTAGACATAATATTTATCGGTGAATCTGTTCTTACAATTAATGGAGTTAAATATCTTTATAATAAATTCAATACTAAAAATAGTGCTGAAGAAATGGTTGAGGATAAACAATTAGATTTTCCTATATCTTCTTCTACTTATGTTGAAGTAGTTGATGCGGAAAAAAGTGAGAAATATGTACTTCCTGTTGGTTATGTAGCAATAGGAACAAAAGGTTTAAAAAGAGGAGCAGATGCTACAAATCCAGATAATTATATAGATGCTCAAAAGGTTGTTGCTTATAGTGCTCCAGAAGGATATGTATTAGTTGGTTCAAAGGCTGTAAGAGTATCATATAAATATAACGAAGAAAGTCCAGAAGGTTATAAAAGAGAAATAAAAGTTGATGATGCAATAAGAGTAGAAGACAATGGTATTGTACGTTATGTTGCTTCACATGGTGGTATCTTAGTTGGTGATAAAGAAGTTCAAATTTATTATACTAAAACAACTAATGATGAACACACCCAAACGTTGAAAAAATAGTATCGAAAGATACTTTTTTTAATGGAATAGGTATGCTCTTTGTGGTACAATGTTATTAGTATAATGTAGGACAATGAGAGGAGGATAAGTATGCAGAGATTAAATAAATATAAAAGAAAATATTTGTCTAATAGTAAAAAAAGCATACTTATGCTTCTTTTAGTAATACTATTGTTAGGCATTGGATATGCATATTTAACTACCCGTCTTTCTGTTTCTGGGTCTGTTGCTGTTCCGAAGTCAATTGTTTTCCCTCCTCAGATACAAGATGTTATTGATAATGATACTTGTATGCCTAAATATGAAGGACAAGTAACAGATAAAGTGGGTGAGACAGTTACGGCTGATCATGTATATATTAATAAGTGTGCTCAAAAAAGGAATATAATATTTGCTAATATGTGTTGGCAGATGGTACGTACTACCGAAACTGGTGGATTAAAGCTAATATATAACGGTGAAGTAGTAAATGGTAAATGTCAATCTACAAGAGGGAATCATAAAGGAGTTGTTACTGCAGGTGGGTATGCAGAAACTGCTTTGAATGCATCATACAAATGGGGGTCATCTTTTAAGTATAATACTTCAAATAATAATTTTACTCTTGAAGATGTAGTGACAGCAACTTGGAGTAATTCAACATATGAAAATTTACTTGGTAAATATACATGTAAAAGTACATCTACTACTTGTACTACTTTATATAACGTAAATGGTTATGTTTCTAATACAAAAGGAGCTACTACATCTTATACGGTAGCAAATACACATTATTCTCAGGTTGGAACGAGTTCTGTTAATGGAAATAGAAATAGTCCAGCTATGGTAGGTTATATGTTTAATAAAGTATATAATTGGGATTATATAAAACCTGGAACTACTAGTTATAAGTATGGTAGTACGTTTACTTATGATGAGAATACAAATACTTATACTTTGGCAGGGACAACTCAAACTTTAAATAATTGGGCTACTGCTTATACAAATATGGATTATACTCATTATACTTGTTGGAATACAAGTGGTACATGCACTAAATTATTCTATATATATCATAATTTTGAAACCGAATCATATTACATTACATTAACTGATGGAAAAGACGTAGATGAAGCTTTAAATGAAATGTTATTTGCTGAAGATGTTAATTACTATAATTCTAGTGCTAAAGGGTATATAGATGCTTGGTATAAGCAGAACTTATTAAGTTCTACAAAATATCTTGAAGATACTGTTTATTGTCCTTCAAGGGTAATAACTGGAGTGTCGGGATGGATTCCAGATGGAGGAAGTATGATTGATGCTCCTTCTATTCAGTATAAAAATTACTATGATACGGCTGATTTGTCTTGTCAAAATCTTACAGATCAATTTGCAGTATCTAATCCAAAAGCCCAACTAACATATCCTGTAGCTTTATTACAAGCTGAAGAATCTTATAATATAAATGATAGTTCTTTGTTAGCAACTGGTACTTTATGGTGGGAATTATCACCTAAAGCTTTTGGTGGTACGTCTTATTTATCTATTGATGCAACAGGTGCCACGACTTATAAGATTACAGATAATTCTGGAGGTATTCGCCCTGTTATAACATTAAGACCTAATATGATTATTGCTTCTGGAACCGGTTCAGAAACTGATCCTTGGGTTATAGCGGATTTCTATGAAATAACGTATAATTCTAGATATTTAACTAATAGTAATGGAACTAATAAGCAGGTAATTAAGTACTTAGGTGACACTACAACTCCTTATACAGATGATGTAACTATTCCTACTAATGCTTGTAATACATTTGATGGTTGGTATGAAGATGAAGAGTTAACAACACCATTTGTTTTAGCAAATCATATTAATGAAGATTTAGAAGTATATGCTAAATATACGGGTAATGAATTCTGCTATCCTTATACTGGTAGTGAAGATAAATTTATTCCATATACTGATTCTTATTATAAACTTGAGGCTTGGGGTGCAGCAGGTGGAGGATCTGGTGCAGGACTAGGTGGATATTCATATGGATTCTATGCGGATACTTCAAAACCTCTATATATAAATGCTGGTGGAAGAGGAGGAAATTCTTCTAAACCAACTGCTGGTGCTGCAGGTTATAACGGAGGGGGAAAAGGCGGTAAAGCAAGAAATAGTTCTTATTATGGTGGCTCTGGTGGGGGCGGAGCTACACATATTGCTACTTCTTCTGGTCTATTAAGTAGTCTTGTAGATAATCAATCTTCTGTTATAATGGTTGCCGGTGGTGGCGGTGGCTTTGCCGGAGGAACTGGTTGGGATGAACATGGTAGTTATAAACCTGGTTCTGGTGGTGGCTCTAATGGTGGTAAAGGAAAAACCAATTCTAAAGGCACATCTACTGCTGGTACACAGACTTCTGGTTATGCTTTTGGTCAAGGAGGACCTGGTCGAAGTTCTAGTGGATCTAGTCATAGTTCCTATGGTATGGAAGGTAATGGCGGCTCTGGCGGCGGCTGGTATGGAGGTGGTACTTCAGCAAAGAATGGAGAAAACACTACCGCCTCAGGTGCTGGAGGATCTGGCTATCTTAATATAAATGTATTAAACGATTATGGAATGTATTGTTATACTGGGTGTGGTGGAGCAAATACTACAGTAACTTCTAGTAGTGGTGCTCATGTTGCTAATGCAGCTAATAATACTTCTGGATACGTTAAAATAACTGTTAATCCACCTGTTTATGGTATTACTTACAATTCAACCTATATTACCTTTGATGATGGTTTGTTCACAAATAGTGTTTATTATGAAATAGGTACTACTAATATTACTTCTGGTGGTGGAACAGTAAAAACACCTACTAATGCTTGTAATACATTTGCTGGATGGTATGAAGATACTGCTTTAACTATACCATTTGATATTAACAATCATATTAATCATAATATTGAAGTGTATGCTAAGTATACTGGAAATGAATTCTGTTTTACTGGTACTAATAGTGAGCAGAAATTCAATGCCTTTACCGGTAATAATTATCTATTAGAAGTATGGGGTGCTCAAGGTGGTCAAGCTATTGCAGCTAATAGTCTTCAATCTGCAGCAATTGGTGGATATGGTGGATACTCAGTTGGAACTGCAAACCTAACTGATTCAGAAACTCTATATATAAATGTTGGTGGTAGAGGAGCAAATGGCAATAAAAGTGGTTGTGCGGCCGGTGGCTATAATGGTGGCGGCCGAGGAACCAATGATGGAAGTACAACTTGTGGTAAAGCTGGCGATGATGAAGCTTCAGCTGGTGGTGGAGGAGCTACACATATTGCTACTGCTACTGGATTATTAAGAAATTTAACAGATAATCGTGATTCTGTGTTAATCGTTGCCGGTGGCGGTGGCGGTGGTTCTGCTTACTGGCAAGGTGGCTCAGGTGGAGGAGATATTGGTGGTATTACTGATGCTACTAATTCTAACTCTGGTGGGCAAGAAACCGGTTTTGCTTTTGGTTATGGGCAGGATGCAACTGGTATTGCAAATAATGACGGCGTCGGTGGCGGCGGTGGTGGCTGGTACGGCGGCTATATGAATAATGTTGCTAGAAAATCTGCTGGTTCTGGAGGTTCAGGCCATATTAATGAATCAGCTTTATCCAATTATGGAATGTGGTGTTTTACAGGATGTAATGGAGATAATACAACTGTTGTAAGTACTTCTGGAGAACACTTGTCTCGTACTCCTAATGTTGGAGAAGGCTATGCTAAAATAACGATAAATCCTAGCTATTATTCTATTAATTATAATTCTTCGTATATAACTTATGATAATAATAAATTTACAAATACTGTTCTTTATACTTCTAATAGTACTGACATAACTTCATATAGTAGAGATGTAGTAATACCTACTAATGAGTGTAATACATTTGAAGGATGGTATGAAAATAAAGACTTAACTATACCATTTAATATTAATAATCATATTAATCAAAATATAGAAGTATATGCTAAATATACTGGTAATGAATTCTGCTTCCCATATTCTGGTCGTGAATATAAGTTTTCTGCTTTCAGTGAAAATGATTACACCTTTGAGACATGGGGAGCTCAAGGTGGAGGTACAGCCGGTGCAAATGGAGCTTATGCATCTGGTGTATTAGAATTAAATGAAGATGATAAATTATATTTATATGTAGGTGCTGCAGGTACAACTACTAAGAATATCAAACAATTTAATAGTGGTACCAGTAATTCTGGTGGTTATAATGGCGGCGGTGCTACTGATGTTCGAATTGTTGCTGGAGATTGGGATGATATTGTATCATTACGTTCAAGAATTATGGTAGCTGCTGGAGGCGGATCTGGTAATGCTTCAACTGGACCTGGTGGTACATTAAAAGGAATAGATGGCGGCGGAACAAAAGGTGGAACCCAAACAACCTTTGGTGCTGTTCAAAGTAGTAGTTATACTGTATCATCCTTTGGTATTGCAAATGGTGGATGTTCTGGTGGAAATGGTTACTATCCTGGTGGTGGTGCTACGTGTGCTAATGGTGCTGGAGGAGGATCATCTTTCGTAAGTGGCTATCCTGGTTCTATTGCTGTTCTATCTAGTGAATCAACTAGTCCAAGAACAGGTACTGGTGGGGCACCATGTATAGACGGAACTACTGATGATTTATGTAGCGTTCATTATAGTGGTAGGATATTTAATAATCCAGTTATGATTGCAGGTGATTCTAGTATGCCATCACCTAGTGGAGAAACTGAAGATGGTCATTCTGGTGATGGTTATGCCAGAATAACAGTTCGTTTAAATGAATATAAAATAACATATAATTCTTCCTATATAACTTTTGATAATAACTCTTTTAAAAATATTGTTTATTACAAAAATGGAACTACGACGATAGCAAATAACGGAGGAACAGAAAAAACACCTACTAATGCTTGTAATACATTTGCTGGTTGGTATGAAGATACAGCTTTAACTATACCATTTAATATTAATAATCATATTAATCAAAATATAGAAGTATATGCTAAATATACAGGTAATGAATTCTGTTTTGAAAACACTAATAGTGAAAAGAAGTTCCATGCCTTTTCAAGTAATAATTATCAATTAGAAGTATGGGGAGGCCAAGGAGGAAGAGGTCTTAGAAATGCAGCATTAGATCCTATAGATGACCAAGCTTATGGAGGATATTCTGTTGGAACTGTTTCTTTAACTAATTCAGAAACTCTATATATTAATGCCGGTGGAAAAGGAGAAAATGGAACCAATAGTGGTTGTGCAGCTGGTGGTTATAATGGCGGTGGCCGCGGGACTAATGATTCTACAAAGGGTGATTGTTCTAAAGCTACTGGAGAATCAAATGGAAATGATGCAGCTGCCGGTGGCGGTGGAGCTACTCATATTGCAACTGCTAGCGGACTACTTAAAAATCTTTCAGATAACCGTGAATCAGTGTTAATTGTTGCCGGTGGTGGCGGCGGAGCTGCCCCATGGTATCTTGGTACTGCTGGTGGAGGCGATAATGGTGCAACAAACAATACTTCAAGTACTTTATCAGGTGGTCAAGAAACAGGCTATGCGTTTGGTTATGGTCAAGATGCTTCTGGCTATGCAGTTGATACCGGAGTAGCCGGTGGTGGCGGTGGCTGGTACGGTGGTTATATGAATAATGTTGATAATAAGCCATCTGGTACTGGAGGATCAGGTCATATTAATAAATCAGTTTTAACTAATTATGGAATGTGGTGCTTTACTGGTTGTAGTGGTGATGATACTACTGTTGTTACTACTTCAGGTGAACATCAATCACAAACTCCTAATGTTGGTGCTGGTTATGCTAAAATAACTCTTATAAATGACTAAAAGACATCAATTGATGTCTTTTAGTTTTTGTTAATAATGTAGATTTATTTATATATTCATAATATAATATATACAGAGTGAATAATGGAAGGAGGATAAGTATGCAGAGATTAAATAAATATAAAAGAAAATATTTGTCTAATAGTAAAAAAAGCATACTTATGCTTCTTTTATTAGTTTTGTTGTTGGGAGTAGGTTATTCATATTTAACTACTAATCTTTCTATGTTAGGAGATGTAGCTGTTGAAAGAACTATTTCTTTTCCTCTTCAGATACAAGAAGTTGTAGATACTGAGTCTTGTATGACTAAATATACTGGTCAAGTAACAGATCAGGTGGGCGAAACTGTAACTGCATCTAATGTATATTTTAATAAATGTAGTGATAAAAATAATGTTATTTTTGGTGGATTCTGTTGGCAGATGATAAGAACTACTGAAACTGGTGGAATAAAAATGATTTATAACGGAGAACCAGTAAATGGTAAATGTGAATCAAGTAGAAGTGACCATATTGGAATAGTTGGAACAGATGGGACTCCTGATTCTTTAAATTCAGAATATTTATATGGATCATCTTTTACATATGATACTACTAATAATAGTTTTACTCTTGTTGATACAACTTTAGCTACATGGGGTTCATCTACATATGAAAGTTTAATAGGTAAATATACATGTAAAAATACAACAGGAACTTGTACAACTTTATATAATGTAAATGGATATATTTATGACATTAATCAAGCATATACATCATCATATACTGTTGGTAATACAAATTATGCATCTATTGGTAAGAGCCCTTTTAATGCTAATAAAAATAGTCCGGCTATGACAGGTTATATGTTTAATAAAGTATATGATCATATTGACATATATCCAGTAGATTCAGATCAATATAGATTTGGAAGTGCATTTACTTATAACAATGGGACATATACCTTATCAGGTACTAACTATATTATAGACAATTGGTCTAGTAATTCTGTAGCAGATGATTTGAATCTCCATTATACTTGTTGGAATACTACAGGTACTTGTAGTACTTTATCGTATGTATATGCAGGTGATTCTTATATGCTATTTTATATCGAATTACAAAATGGTAAAGGTGTAAATGAAGCTTTAACAGAAATGTTATCAAGTAATGATGTAAATAGATATAGTTCAAGTGCAAAGGGTATAATAGATGCTTGGTATAATCAAAATATGTTGAACTATACTGATTTTTTAGAAGATGTGGTTTATTGTAATGATAGAAGTGTAACGGACTACGGAGGGTGGAATTCAAATGGGGTAGGTGTTTCATCGTCAACAGTTACAAAGTTTAAAAATTATAACGCAACAACAAGTTTAGCGTGTGCAAATGAAACAGATCAATTTGCAGTAAGTAATAATAAAGCCAAACTAACATATCCAGTAGGTTTATTAGAAGATGAAGAAATAAATAATATAAGTACGAATGCCTTAATGATAACAGGAAATAACTGGCTTAGTTTGTCTCCTTATAGTTTTTCAAATTTGTCTGCTAATATAAGTAGTATAGATACTATTGGTAGTAGAAGCAACTTATCTTCAAGGTATAGTGAAGGTCTTCGCCCTGTAATATCTCTTGCCGAAGGTGTTGATATACTAAGTGGAAGTGGAACTGAAGCCAATCCTTGGGTAATAGATGATACCTATAGTATTACTTATAATTCTAGTTATTTGGGAAATAGGGAAGTAGTTAATTATATAGATAATACAACTGTTGCAACTAGTGCTGGACCTACAATTCCTACTAATAGTTGTAATACATTTGAAGGCTGGTATGAAGATAGAGACTTGACAATACCATTTAATATAGATAATCATATTGATGAAGATATTGAAGTATATGCAAAATATACTGGTAATGAGTTCTGTTTCCCATATTCTGGTTATGAAGAAACTTTTGTTGCTTTTAGTGAAGATGATTATACTTTAGAGACATGGGGTGCACAAGGTGGAAGTTATAACGGTACGTATCGTGGAGGATATGGTGGATATTCAGCTGGAACTACAACTTTATCTAATTCTGAAACTTTATATATAAATGTTGGAGGTGTTGGTCAAGCAACATCATATCAATCCCAAGTAACTGTTTCCGGAGGTTATAATGGTGGAGGCCGAGGAAGTGGAAATAGTGATAAATCTGTTGGTAGTGGTGGAGGCGCTACCCATATTGCTACTTCGTCTGGAGTACTATCCTCTCTATCAAATAATACCTCATCAATTTTGATGGTAGCAGGAGGCGGCGGCGGAGGTTCATATCAAGCTGCTTCAGATTATGGTGTTGGTGGCTCTGGTGGAGGATCAACCGGTGGTGTCGGAAGTATCATTGGTACTGTATTTACTACTGGTACTGGAGGTACTCAAACTGGTGCAGGAACCACATATGTATCCGGATCATTTGGGCAAGGTGCTAATGCATCATCTAACGGAACTGGCGGCGGCGGTGGCTACTACGGTGGTGGTGGCGGTCAATACTATGCTGGTGGCGGCGGTGGTTCTGGTTACCTTAATACATCATTGTTAAATAATTATAAAATGTATTGTTATAGTGGATGTAGTGGAGATAATACAACGGTTGTAACTACTACAGGAGAACATGTTGCTCAAGCTGCTAATACTGGTGCTGGTTATGCCAGAATAACGGTGCATGCAACCGATTATAAAGTAACATATAATTCAACTTTTATTACTTTTGATAATAAAGATTTTACCAATGATGTATATTATCAAGATGGAACTACGACGATAGCAAATAACGGAGGAACGGTAAAAACTCCAACCAATGCATGTAATACTTTTGAAGGATGGTATATAGATAGTACATTTACCACACCTTTTGATATAAATGATCATATCGATGAAAATATAGAAGTATATGCAAAATATACCGGAGATGAATTCTGCTTTGCAACAGCCGAAGAACATAAATTCAAGGCCTTCTATGATGCTGATTATATCTTAGAGACTTGGGGAGCACAGGGAGGAAGTTATAACAGCACTTATGTAGGAGGATATGGTGGATATTCAGTTGGAACTGCAACTATATCTAATTCTGAAACCTTATATGTAAATGTTGGTGGTTCTGGTGTATGTAGCGGTAGTACTAGAGTAAGCGGTGGATATAACGGCGGAGGAAGGGCTACTGGATCAAATGCATCAGCTTGTAGTGGTAATGTTAGATATGGTTCATCTGGCGGTGGAGCAACTCATATTGCAACATCATCGGGCGTATTATCATCTCTTTCTGATAATAAACAATCAATTCTAATTGTTGCAGGAGGTGGTGGAGGAAGTTTCTATATGAACCGTGCATATGGTGCAGGTGCTGGTGGCGGTGGCTCAGTCGGTAGTACATCGACATGGACAAATAATGGACATAATTATTATGTTCAAGCAACTGGTGGTTCACAAACTGATGGTGGACTTGGAGGTCATTCATTTGTATCAACTAGAGCTGAGTCAGGATATTTTGGACAAGCTGGTAGTTATGACGGCGATACTTGTAATGAAGGCTCTGGTGGCGGTGGTGGTTACTATGGCGGCGGCGCAGGTGGATTCTCTCCAGGTTCAGGAGGCTCAGGTTACCTTAATACATCATTATTAACTGACTATGGAATGTATTGTTATAGTGGTTGTAGTGGAGATAATACTACTGTTGTAACGACTACTGGATCACATGAGGAAGGAAAAGCTAATACAGGTGCTGGATATGCGAAAATAACTGTTATTTTAGAAGAATATAATAAATATGCAGTAACCTACAATTCAATGTATTTATCATTTAATAATGATAAATATGAAAATACTGTTTATTATAGGGAAGGAACAACAACAATAGCTAAAAATGGTGGAATTTATAGAGAACCTGTAGCGAATGCATGTAATACTTTTGCTGGTTGGTATAAAGATCAAGAATTAACTATACCATATGATCCAAATCAAGATATAGATGAAGATATAGATTTATATGCTAAATATACAGGAAATGAATTCTGTTTTCCAACTGTTGGACAATCTAAATTTAGAATGGTTCCGAATGCAAATTATAAACTTGAGGTATGGGGAGCTCAAGGAGGATACTATAGTATGTCAGGTGATCATACTAGTAACGGAGGTTTTGGCGGTTATTCGGTAGGAACAGTTGAAAATCCTCTAGATAGTCAAATCTTATATATCAATGTTGGCGGAGCCGGAGGCGGAAGATCTGGTAAATATGGCGGAGCCGGAGGCTACAATGGTGGCGGAGCCGGTGGAAATGGCTATAATAGTGAAAAAACAGGTGGCTCTGGTGGAGGTGGCGCAACTCATATTGCAACAGCTTCTGGAACACTAGCTTCATTATCATCTAATAGATCTTCAGTATTAATTGTTGCCGGCGGCGGCGGCGGTGGTGCTCAATTTGGTGCCAATGGTAATGCTGGCCAAGGCGGAGGATCCAACGGTGGCGGCGGTGGTAAAGCAAGCAGTGGATATTCAGTTGGTGGTACTCAAAGTTCAGGATATGCATTTGGACAGGGTAAAACTGGACTTAACGGAATTAAAAAAGGCGGTTCATATCACGGAATTGGTGGCTCTGGTGGTGGCTGGTTTGGTGGTACTACCGCTGGTAGTAGATCTGGTACAAATACTAATTCAAGTGGTGCTGGTGGATCTGGTTATCTTAATACATCAATTTTAACCAATTATAGAATGTATTGTTATAGTGGATGTAGTGGCGATAATACAACAGCTGTAGGTTCAACTGGATCTCATGTTGTAAATGCTGCTAATACTGGAAATGGTTATGCAAAAATAACAATTGTTAACAATTAAAGTTTGACTTTATCAGATTTAAATTGTATACTTGAATTCATAAAGCAATTGATGAAGACGACTATATGTGAGTATTTTTAAGAGAGCTGGTTATTTGGTGAAAAACTGGTAAAAGAAAGTATATAGTAGATCACTTCGGATGTGTTATTTTGAATATAGTAAAAATAAACGTTACTCGCGGTAAGAGATTAAGTGTATGAATAAAGTTCATAAACTAAGGTGGTACCACGCATAATTGCGCCCTTAGATTATGAACTTTTTTATTTTGAAAGGAGAATAAAAATGACAAAATTTAAAGAATTAGACAAAAGAGATGCTTATCTTGTTGAACAAGATATCTTAAAGAGTTGGGGTGGAATTAATAAGATTAATGAAGCTCAAATAGAAAATAGAAAAGATAATAAGACTTTTGTATTCTATGATGGACCAGCTTTTGCTAATGGATTTCCTGGATTACATCATATGGTATCTAAAAATTTAAAAGATACTATTTGTAAGTATCATGTAATGAAAGGTGAAAAAGTAATTAGAAAAGTAGGATGGGATACTCATGGTTTACCTATAGAAAATCATGTTGAGAAAAAGTTAGGTATATCTAGTAAAAAAGATATAGAAGCAATGGGTGTTGAAAAGTTTAATAATGAATGTAGAAAAAGTGTTAGGGAGAATGAATCAGCATTTATTGATTTAACTTCTAAGATGGGGCAATTTATTGATACTAATAATCCTTATCTTACATTTAAGAATGAATATATTGAAACTGAATGGTGGATATTAAAGAAATTCTATGAAGAAGGATTGTTCTATGAAGGAACGAGAATAGTTCCATATTGTCCTCATTGTGGTACTGGACTAGCTACACATGAAGTAGCAGATTCATATCAAGAAGATGATACTGATACAGTTTATGTACCATTTAAAGTTAAAGGTGAAGAAAATACTTACTTCCTAGCTTGGACAACTACACCTTGGACATTGTTAGCTAACGTTGCACTATGTGTTAATGCAGATTTAGTATATGTTAAAGTTAATAGTCGTGGTACTAACTTTATAATGGCTAAAGATTTAGTAAGTACTGTATTAGGTGATGAAGTAGAAGTACTTGATACATTTAGAGGTAAAGAATTAGAATTTAAAGAATTTGAACAATTAATACCTGAGGTTGAAGGACCTAAAAATGGTTTTAAAGTATTATGTGATGATTATGTTAGTGCATCGGATGGTACTGGTATAGTTCATATAGCACCT